>Ga0114958_10000025_pt1 | contig 123433 bp, 112 predicted proteins | sample C_130208_EF_Meta_FD_89577 | JGI IMG/M metagenome (GOLD analysis project Ga0114958, IMG submission 89577) | Freshwater microbial communities from Lake Croche, Canada to study carbon cycling - C_130208_EF_MetaG | ecosystem: Environmental > Aquatic > Freshwater > Lake | place: Lake Croche...
CAGCCTCGCGCAGCTTGTGGATGATCTCTTCTGTCGTAAACCGTTGTTTTGGCATGATCCTTAACCCTCCGTTCCTCTATTTTAGGGAACATCAGGCTGGACCAGTTATCTCAAGGCAGGTCAGTCGCGTGCCATGTTGCCAATTGACCTAAGCAGCATTCGGCCGACCATTGCAAGTCATCAAGTCGGAACCAGTAGCCTGATTTTTTTCTTAGTCGGTAAATTGGCAGCGGCCGGTGAAAAAACTGCGTACGGACGCCCTAGCAGACCAAGGCACCCCTCCTACTGTGGGCGATATCGACGTTCAATATGCCCAACAAGATCCTCTGGATAGAAATAAACGTCCCGTAGAGCACCCTCCGCATAGCGCTCGATTTGGTCACTGAAATGTAACGCACCCGGATCACCACTTTCGCCACCGGCCGTCACGGCGCGAGCTCTGATCTTCGGTCCGAACTCAACCATCGCAACAAAGCTATTGCCACTGGTGCCGTAGTACTTATTAGTACCTAAATAACGGCGCGCGCCATAAGACGCGAGCGATCCCCACCGGGACGACGTAAATCCAACGGGATGACTGGGGCCCGTATCATCAAACTGCTGCACGATATCGTCAGTAACACGTTGAAAGCGATTGACCTCGCCCCAGGGAACGCGCCAAGTCCGAAAATCACGTTCAAGCCGGTCTTTGACGACCTCCAGAGCCTGCAATTTCTCTTCGTCGGTCACCAGCGACAACAGAGCGTCGTAGGTTGGTAGGCCTTCTTCATCCGCTTCCTGCTTGGCCTTATCCCACAACTCATCGCCCCAAAGCACGGACAGCGTCGTCGCAACAGAATATCGCGACCAACGGTAGTCCCATTCACGCAGCGCTAATACGGGATCAGACAAGGACGCACGCAATGGAGTGCCGACTGGCAGGCGGTCGAAGGCCTGAATCAAGGCCGGGATCAGCTTTTCAAGCGCAGGAAGATAGGAATCAAACGCCGCATCACGCAGCGACTCCAGCGTGAAATCCTTATGGCCATCAAGCACACGCGTTGCATGTAGACCGCGAGGATTCTCCCCGTAAGTATCCATATACTTCGGGAAGGATTCCCGCTTCGGACTTTCGGACCCTGCTGCTGAATACGGCCAATTATTTGTATTCATGATCCAACCGTTGGCAGGGTTCAGAAGATGCGGAGCCTCGTTAAGTGCATGCAGCCCTTTCCAATCGGTCGCCGGATCTGATCCGTCCACCACGTGAGTAAAATCAAAGCGATCGTCTCTAACCGGAATGAACTGCGGATGCAGGTAGGCAATGTTCCCGCTGCCATCGGCATAAATCGTATTGTTAGAAGAATTTGCTCTGAGCTCCATGACCTTCATAAAGGCAGCGTAATCCGCCGCTTTGGTCAACAAATAGGACTGACTCAAGGCCTCGATGGGTTTCTGCATGAGAGCAATGCTAATCCACCGAGCATTTTCGGCCTGAATCACTGGGCCGTGATGCGTGGCGTAAGTCGTAAATGAACGCTCAGCCATGGAGCCATCTGCCGCCCGATAAGCAATCGCGATTCGGTCCGACTTGACCGGTCGCAATGCATGACCATAACGATAGAAAATACGGCCGGCTTTTCGAACTATGGACTCAGAAAACACGTCCACATTGTCGACACCACTGGACGTATGCATCCATCCTAGATGCGCGTTAAAGCCCTGGTAGATAAAAAATTGACCCCACGTCGTTGCCCCATATGCGTTCAGCCCTTCGTCACTGCTCACTTGTAGCTCAGACCTAAAATAAAACGACGTATGGGGATTGATCAGAAGCAGCGCATGCCCCGCTCGGGTATTGCCGGGCGCAATCGCAAACCCGTTGGACCCACTCGGCTCCTTGAGGCGTTCGGGCAAGGTCGCAGCCAGTCGCGCATCTCCCGTCGATCCATAAAAAGCACGCAATGGATCAATCGCGACGCGTTCTATATCACCGCCAATGCTGCCCTCACTGAAAGAGAGCGCCATCCACGGTTCGAAGTGAGTCAGCACCCGCGGTTTGACATGAGGATGCGATAACAAATAGCAATTGAGACCCTCAGCCCACGCGTCCATCAACGGCGTCAACCACCCAGGGCTAGACCCATAGATCTGCTTAAGATCGGCTTCCTTGATGAAGAGACGCGACCGCAGATCTTGAAACAGCGTCTTCTCCCCCTCCGCTTCGGACAGGCGTCCCAATGCGGTCAGGTAGTTCATTTCAACCCGATTGAAATCATCCTCTGCTTGCGCATAGATCATGCCGAACACGGCATCCGCGTCCGACACCCCATGCACATGTGCGATGCCCCAGTCATCCCGAACAATGGAAACCTGTTCGGCTCGTGCACAATTTGGTTTGGCCGTGGTCACGGTATGAAATGGTGGTGCGGACGACTCCGCCGCAAGGGCCAGGCCAGGCAAGACAGCCATGACGCAGACCAACCACAGATTCAGGCGCAATTTAGTCATTCAACCAAGCCCTAAAAATAACTCATCTGGAGACTCTGGACGGACGACTCGATCGTCAGCGGCCGCATACCCCATCTTATCTAGGATAACTGAATATTTTCCGGTGTGCGCTTTGGGAGGCCTTCCCGGGCATCCAGTAAAAACCCCGCGGCTCGGTTGATTACCACCCCCTGCGTAGCGGGGCTGCCGCGGGCGTGTAGGCAGCTTTTAAGGCGCCGATGGAGGCGAATTGGGCCGCCGGCCTGCCAGTGCGCGTATTCTAAGACGGCGCCAATGATTGCGCGCGGCCCACAGTCAGGGCAGGGTTCGAACACACAGCGCGCATAGGCGTACACCAGTTTTTCTGGCCGGAGTTAAGACAAGAATGAAGCCCCTCGAAAAAGGACCGTTGAGCAATGAGGAAATAGAGGAATTGGAGCAATTCCTGATGCAATCTGAGGGCATGACGGAATCAATGGATGTCTCCACCTTGGACGGTTTCCTGACCGCGATCCTCTGCGGGCCGAAGACCATCCTGCCGAGCGAATGGCTCCCGTGGGTCTGGGATCTAGAGCACGGCGACGGTGGCGCAGGTTTCAGCGATCAGGCGGAGGCACAACACATACTCGGTTTGTTGCTGCGCCATATGAATGACATTGCGGCAACTTTGTCGCAGGCCCCCGAGGTCTATAAACCCTTGCTCGCGGAGAACCCCAACGCGGGGGACCCGATTCCGATTCTCGACGAATGGTGTTTTGGATTCGTCAAGGGTATCAGCCTCGATCCATCCGGCTGGGAACCCCTGATCACCGGTAAGCCGGAATGGCTGAAGACTATCTTCCTCTATGGAACAGAGGAAGGTCTGGACACACCCGCCAAGCAGGATTTATCGCTGGAACAACACTACGCCTTGGCCGCCGAATTGCCTGATTTAGTGCGCAAGATGTATGCACATTGGTGCGCTCAACGGAGCGAGAAAATCACGGCTGGTGAGCTTCCTGGCATTATCCGGCGCGAGCCAATCCGCAACCCGAATAAGGTCGGTCGTAATGACCCCTGCCCCTGTGGATCCGGAAAAAAATATAAGCACTGTCATGCAGGCCGTGGCCCGCTGCACTGAAGTAGAGACCACCGGTCAGGGTCCGCCAGGACCCTGACCGGTCGAAATGCCCCCCACTGGACCGGGCGCCTGCGTCGAGACTGTGGATTCCGTCTGCGCGGTGCGGTGACCGTTGTGCGCCGCAAGCGCCATGGGGAAATATTTGCGCGTATCCAGCGTTTGGCACCGCTAGTGCGCAACCACTAGGCTAGCATCTGTGCAGTCCGATAACTGAGCACGCCCCATGCCGAAGACCCGCCGTGACTTTCTCACCCAAGCCGCTTTAGGTCTTGGCGGCGCTGCCGTTGCGACCCCCCCCGTGCACGCGGACACCCCGCCGCCAGGCACGCCGCCGGCATTCGGTACTGGCGCCGGTTCCGGACCCGCCGTCACCCTGCAGACCTTCGTCGAAGCCGAAAAACTCATGCAGGTTGAGTTACTGGCCCATGAGCGACGGCAAGCGGCACGCAATTGGTCCGCGGCTATGTCAGGCCTTTATGAACGGCGCACGGGGTCCAAGCCCGTGGTTCTAGGGGAGAAGAACGCGCCTTATTCGAGCTGGGACCCACGCCTGCCGGGTGCCTATGCAGGGCCCGCCGCTTCCCGTTACGTGGGCAGCGTCCCTGCCGACCAGCCCCTCCCACGCGACGAGGCCGACATCGCTTTCGCGCCCGTCACGACGCTTTCGCACTGGATCCGGACGCGGGCGCTCAGTTGCGAACGGTTAACCCAAATTTATCTGGATCGCATAACCCGCCACGACCCCCACCTGAAATGCATCATTAATCGCAACCCAGGCGCTCTCGCCCGGGCGCGCGCCCTGGACGTCGAACTCGGGCAAGGCCATTACCGGGGACCGCTGCACGGGATTCCATGGGGTGCGAAGGACCTACTGGATACGGCCGGCCTCGCCACGACTTGGGGTGCCGAACCCTTCCGCGACCGAGTGCCGACCGAGGACGCCGCGGTTGTGAAGCGCCTAAACACGGCAGGTGCAATCCTCATCGCCAAGCTCAGCCTCGGTGCACTCGCGCTGAATGACATTTGGTTTGGCGGTACCACCCGCAATCCGTGGGTCGCCGAGGAAGGCGCCTCTGGCTCTAGTGCAGGCCCAGGATCGGCTACCGCCGCCGGCTTGGTTGCATTCTCAATCGGTAGCGAAACCGGGGGCAGCATCGTCTCGCCCACCATGCGCTGTGGAATTACCGGACTGCGCCCAACCTACGGTCGCGTACCGCGCACTGGCGCGATGACGCTGTGCTGGTCACTGGACAAATTAGGACCCATGACGCGTACGGTCGAGGATGCGATGCTCGTACTCGACGCAATCCGCGGACCCGATGCCGGTGACTTACAAAGTGTCCCCGCCCATTTCGAGTTCGATGCGACCGCGCCAATCACAGGACTGCGGGTGGGTTACGTCCCCGCCTGGATGGAGGCCAGTACGGCAACCTCCGTCGACCGAGACGCCCTCACCGCTCTACAGGCGCTCGGTCTGACACCGGTACCGATCGAACTGCCGGACTGGCCGTATGGATCGCTCAACACCATCTTGTTTGCTGAGAGTGCAGCGGCCTTCGAGGACATTACGCTCTCGCGTGCGATCGACACGCTGCATGAGCAGACGGATGATGCCTGGCCCAATACCTTGCGTCAGTCCCGATTTATTTCGGCAGTCGACTTTGTGCAAGCCGACCGGCTGCGCCGGCGGGTCTGCGAAATGATGGCAGAACGCTTCCGTACCGTTGACCTGCTATTGGTGCCCTCGCTGCGCGATGAGATCCTGATCATCACCAACCACACCGGGCACCCCTCGCTCACGCAACGAGGCGGTTTCATTGAGATCTCACAGGCCCGCAGTGACTGGGCACCGGATCCACTACGCCCTGTACACCGCTTCGCGACCCCACGCCGCGTTCCCTATGGCGTCACCCTTATCGGGCAATTATTTGATGAGGGCACCATCGGCAGCGTCGGCCTTGCACTGGAGCGACACCTAGGAGTGGCAGAGGAGCGTCCGCCGGGGTTTTAGCTGCAGCCCACTGCGCCTCGTCTGGCCCAGCGCCGCCGCGCCAGACGAGTCCAACCGGACTGGACAGAGCGACAGCAATCCGGCGCCCACCCAGTGGTCCGGATTTTATTTACGGGTATTCACCCGCACCGGTACAGAGTTTTCTACAATCCCATCCCGGTTGCCCTTCTCGCCCCCAGTCACGGACATCGTCATGAATTGCCTCCCACTCACGACACGCCTATGCGCCGCCCTATTGTTGACGATCTCACTCTTTGTATCCGTAGCGAATGCAGAACAAGGCCCACGCAATGCGCTGGCCACGGTGCAGTGCCCCTCCTTCAATACGTTAGAGGCGCGTTACAACAAGCGTTTTTCCAAACCAATGACGGCGTGGAGCCACGCTGAATTGGCCGATCTCAAAGGCCGCCCGGTGCTCTATCTGTTCTCGGGCCCGGATGTAGTGACGCCCCTTGCTCTATTCCCGGACACACCCCACCTAACCTTGGTCGCTGATCAGATTCCAGAGTACGGGCAATTGAGCGCAGCGGCCGAGGAGTCCGCAAGCGTGACGCAGCGAGAGTGCCATATGCTCAGCTTCTTCTCGCAGCTCGGCTACTACCGTACCGACGACCTGAATGGCCGTGGTGGCGCGCGACCCAGTTTCATTAAACTGCTAGCCTACTCAATCGCCTTCGGCGGCGGCACCATCACCAACGCATCCCTGTTAGCCCTCACCGCGCAGGGGGACCTTGACATTTTTGCCGTCGATTCGGAGCGCACCGCGCAGGGCGTGCGCTTTGCAGTAACCCGTCCGGACGGCCGATCGGTGATCATTGACTACCTCGTGATCGATCTAGCCAACCGCGGGCTCAAGAGTCACGAAGCCGCAACGGCGTTCTTGCGACGCAACGCCCAAGATGTGTTGTTCTTGAAGTCAGCGTCACACCTGCTGCAAAGCGGGAGTTTTTCGATTCTCGCCAACCTGTTGACCGCCCCCGCAGCACCCTTCGTCGTGCAAGACGAAACCGGTCTCGGTGTAGACCGACTGGAGCAGGCTTACCATCTGACCCTGTACGGGCACTACACGGCACCGCAGACCATCTGGGCTCACAAACCAGCAGCACAAGCATTTGCAGAAACCTATGCGAAGCACGAAACCCGCGGGTCGCTACCATTCGTGTTTGGCTATGAAAAATCCGCAGGGTCTGCCTTATTAGTCGGGCGCCGCCGCTGATTGTCTCTTCAGGCGATCAGCAGTGATCGCTGACAATCGCTCTATTACACCGTTGCGTAACACAGCCGTGAGTCCGACGTATCGGGCTCCACCTAGAACTCCTGCATCGCCCTGATCCGGATGTCCTTGCTGCCGCCAACCTCATCCGCTGTGGAACGACAAGCCTTGTACCTTCAGGCCTTTAGAAACTGACGCGGACCAGCGAAAAGTCATCATCCAGCGGGCCCTCGCCATGACGAGCACGACCCCAATCAAAGAGGTCGGAGAGACCCGTCGGTTTCGTGCCCGAATGCAGCATAAAGGCTTCGAAATCTTCGAAAGTACCTTCGCTGCCGTCTTCAATAGACCGAATCTCGAAGCAGCCGTCGCACAACACGAGCAACGTCGAGCCCTCTGGCACGTCAATTGTCTCGGACTCATACTCTATATCCTCCATGACGCCCACAATCAGTCCCGGCGCGCGTAACTGTGTGGCAGTGCGCTGACCTTGGGCATCCGCAGGCCCAAGCAACAACGCCGGCGGATGGCCGCCACTGGCGTGCCGGAGCTGACGGGTCGGCATGTGATAAACGCCGTACCAGAACGTGAAGTACATGTCGTTGTGCTTCTCGCACAGAAACGCGTTGCTAATGCCACCCAGTACGGCACCCGCATCGCGGAAATCGACTCCGGCCAGCGCCTGGGTGCGCATGACGTTGATCGCCGTCACCGCCAACAAACAAGCACCAACGCCATGACCACACACGTCAAGCAAATACACCGCAAAGTGGTCTTTATCAATCCAGTGATAACCGAACGCATCGCCACCCAATTCGGTCGAAGGTTGGTAGAACCAATCCACTTTCAACGGACTATTTTGCGGTGGCGGGAAACTCGAACGGACATAGCGGAACGCTTCATCCAGCTCGTGATCGAGACGTTTCTGGGTGCGTTCCAGCAGTTCTTTTTCTTCCTGCAACTGACGGACGCGCTGCGCATCCAAATCACGCAATCTCTTCTTATCAATCGAAGAGGTAACGCGCGCACGGAGCAACGTTGGGTTGTAGGTCTTCGGCAGGTAATCTTCAGCGCCCGCTTCGATGCACTTCACCGCCGTGTCGATTTGCTCAGTGCTCGAAATGACGATCACCGGCAACCGGCCCAGTGCCGGCTCACTTTTCATTAGCAAGAGGAGCTCTGTGCCGCTCATTACCGGCATTTCGATATCGAGCAACATAACGTCGAATTCTTCGACGCGAATTCGTTCCAATGCCTCGAGACCGTTACCGGCTTCTGCGACCGACTCCACACCCAATTCACGCAGTGATCGGATCAAGGCTAGACGCATCAGGCGGCTGTCATCGACGACGAGAACGCGCGCCGAAGCGAGCAATGATTGAGAGGTGGCCGAAGCGGCCGGGGCAAGATCGGTCATTGGGAATCCTGGGCAGTTGATGATGCCTCGTTGCGCGGCTGCAAGGCTACGATACGAGACATTTTGGGTATTAGAGTGGCGCTATCACAGGGCTTCATCAGATAATCACGGACGCCAAGGCGAGCCGCCGCCGCTAGAGTTGCGGGCGCCGAGTTCGCCGTCAGCATGATCACGGGCGTACGAGCGATCGGGGGATCTGCGCGCAGTGCGCGTAGGAAACCCAACCCATCCAGTACCGGCATGTTGTAGTCGAGCAGCACGAGGTCTGGATGAATAGCCCGCACAACGTCCAAGGCAATTGCACCGTCGGCCGCCTCGGCCAAGGTACAGTCAAAAGACTGCAGCATTTGCGCTAATGCGCGCCGCTGCAAACTGCTGTCGTCAACCAAGAGAATGGTGGGACCAGCCATTACGCAACCTCTAAATAGACAGCGATGACGGCACCATTCGACTGCCACACCGCGCAGGCGGTGCCCGGCACGATCGTGTCGGGCCGCTGCATCCCATGTGGCGTACCAAATTCCATAGGAGCGAGTGGCCCATCAACCAATCCAGCGAGGCGGCCTGCAATCAGGTTAACGCCTTCAGCAACTGCCTCTTGCAGGGCGCCTGCGTCCGGCGATGCGCTGGGCTGACCGAGCAGACGATCCAATAGGCTAGCCGCCGCTGCAGCGTCCATTGCTAGGGCCAAGCGATAGCGTACGCCGGCAGCCATCAAGCGCACATCTGCACCGATTCCAGATGCCTGCACACGCTGATCGGCACCGACCATCTGCAGCGACAGCCCGAGGGAGGCCCCCAGCACATCGTGTACAGCCACGCGGATATAGGGCAAGTAGGCCATGGCAGACACAGTCATGAGGCACTCCGACGGTAAACTGCCTCGATTATCGCCTCGGGCATCGCTTCTAGCGTAACGATTTCTTGGGCCGCGCCAAGATTAATTGCGGCCTTGGGCATGCCAAATACTACGCAGGATTCTTCCGATTCGACCAAAGTCGCGGCACCCGCAGTCCGCAGCATGCCCATACCGCGGGCGCCGTCCGACCCCATGCCAGTCAACAGCACCGCGACTACTTCCCGGCCGACCTGTTCGGCCGCCGAACGGAACAAGACATCGACCGAGGGCCGACTGTGATTGACGGGGGGTGACTGAATCACCCGCAATCGATGTACATTCCCCTGCCGAACGAGCAGCACATGAAAGTCGCCGGGAGCGACCAGACATAAGCCTGGACGCAACTCATCGCCATCCCGCGCTTCGCGGACCTCAAACGGCGTAATCCGGTCCAGATGCTCCGACATCACCTTTGAAAAGTGGGCAGGAATATGCTGCACCACAACAATCGGCGGACTATCGGCCGGCAGGCGCGGCAACAAATAGCGTAGCGCCTCAACGCCACCGGTAGAGGCCCCGATCAGGATCATCCGCTGACGCGCACCCACCGGACGCGTAGATCCCGTCCCCGCAACTGCTCGGGACGGCTCCGAGCGCCGCGCACGGCGCTTGGAACCGGCCGCTGCGTGCACCTGAGCGATCAATCGACGCCCCATCGCGGCAACGCCCTGTCGACCATCCGGCTTTTGCAACACGTCAAAAGCCCCAGCCTCCAGCGCCTCCATGGCCAGCGACGATCCCGTAGGGGTCAAGTTACTCACCACTATCACCGGCACCGGATGGTGTTCCATCAGAATTCGTAGGAACGTCAATCCATCCATCAAGGGCATCTGCAAATCGAGCGTCACAACATCCGGCGAAAGCCCGAGAATCAGCTCGCGCGCCTGATAAGCATCCTCCGCCGCGCCGACCACATCGATCGACGGATCCTGCCCGAGCGCCTCTGAGAGCGCACGCCGCGCCAACGCGGAATCGTCAACAACCAAAACCCGGATGCGGCGCCCAGCAATCATGATCGCGTGTAGACCCCGTGACTGACGCTGCTCAAACGAGGGACCAATCCAGTGAGACTCTCAGAATAGCCGACCACTAGATAACCGCCAGGAACGAGATACTCCAACAAGCGCTCCACCACAGCGCGACGGGTGTCTACGTCAAAATAGATCATGACGTTACGGCAGAAAATCACGTGCTGTGGCTCGCGAATTGGGTAATGCGCGTCAAGCAGATTAATCCGCTGATAAGACACCGCAGCGCGCACCTCGCGACGTAATCGGCAACGGCCATCTTGTGCGCCAACCCCACGCTCGAAATAGCGAGGCAGCAGATCCGGAGGCACTACCGCCACGCTATCCATCGAATAAACACCGCGGACAGCCACGTCGAGCATACGCCGCGAGATATCCGACGCTTGCAGCACCCAGCGATGCAGAGGATCGCGACGCTGATCTTCTGCGGTCAGCATCGCGAGGGTATAAGGTTCCTCACCCGAGGACGCGGCCGCCGACCACACACGCACCGGGTAGCCAGTCGGCATCGCAGCGCGCAGCGTTGGCGCCAATTCCTGCATCAACACCGTGAAATGCTCAGACTCGCGAAAGAACGCCGTGTGATTGGTCGTCATCAGATCGACGAGTGTTTCGATTTCCTCGCCCGTCGCATCCGCACGCACGAAATCGCCGTAATCATCCAGGCTCAGCAGCCCGACATCTTGCACACGGCGCCGCAGCCGATTGGCCATCAGCTGGTGTTTATCCGGCCCGATACAGATGCCACTGTAGTCATGCACAAGCTCCGCTAACGCACGCAGACCCCGATCGGATACGTACAGCCCAGCGGTCTTCTCGACGCGAAGTTCCACGCGAGGCAGCCTTTAGAAACTACGGAAATCTTTGTCCTCGTCGCGCAGCGACCGGACCTCCGGCATCGGAATCCGATCCAAAGTATGCGTCGGCAGCTGCGACAAACGCTGCGGATCCCGTGCACGAAAGCTGCCGGTAGCGCTATGCGAGGGTACAGCGCGAGCCATCGGCTCGCTCTGCATCTCTTCATCATCTTCGAAGCGCCCAACCAAACCTTCCAACTTCTCCACAGCACGCGTTAGGTTCTCTGCATGCGAATTCAATTCTTCCGCACGGCTAAAGCTCTGTTCGGCACCCGACGAGTTGGACTGGGCAATGCGGTCCATTTGACCCAAGGCTAGGTTGACCTGCGTCACACCCAAGGCCTGTTCACTGGCTGCTTTGGCAATTTCCGCCACCAGCAAATCAGTTGCCACCACCTTATCGGAAATATCGTTCAGCGCACGCGCCACTTGTTCACTGCGCGCACTACCGCGTTGCGCACTCGCCATTGCGACATCAATTTTCTGCGCCGTTTCGCGCGCAGCTGCTGCGCTACGCTGCGCCAGGGACCGCACTTCGTCGGCCACGACCGCAAATCCGGCGCCTGCTTCACCTGCCCGCGCCGCTTCAACTGCAGCGTTCAGGGCCAGAATATTTGTCTGGAAGGCAATCTCGTCAATGTTTTTGACGATCTTGGCCACGTCCGAACTGGCGACGCCGATATCCGCCATCGCGGCCACCATGGCATCCATGGTATTGACGCCTGTGCCTGCCAAGGAACGCGCATCGGAGGCCAACACCATCGCCTTCTGACTGTTGTCAGCGGTTGACCGGATCATCGCCGACATTTGCTCAAGCGACGCACTGGTCTCTTCAATGGCGGCTGCCTGCTCTGAGGCACCGCTGGACAAGGTTTGGCTTGCGGTCATCATCTGCAGCGCCGCCGAAGCCGTGTGCATCGAGCCCCGGTTGAGGTCCACAAGAATTGCGCCGAGACCAGAGTGAATCGTGCGTAAGGTAAACCATGCCAGCGTGGCCGAAACCAGCACGGCCAACAGTGAGGTCACGCCCAATAGCCACATCGTCATCCGCGCCGCTTCCTGGCTGGCAAGTGCCGCCGCCTGCGCAATCCGATTGTGATATTCCAGTGCGGCTTGGATCGCATGTTGGAAGCGCGCATAACTCGGGTACTGGACCTCACGAATAAGTCGCTGCTGCTCAAGGAGCGCTTCCCACTCGCCCAAGGAACTCTGGTTGTCCAGCGCGTTGATCTGTTCCTGCGTCTTAGCAAGAGTCTCATGCGTTGACCGAATTTCATCGAGCAGTCGACGATCATCGGCTTCTGAATTCAGGTTTGTTTCATACTTCTTAAGATTCTCGACAATGCTCGCTTCGCGCCTTGCGCTATCCGCGATTAGTCCCTGCGCAGTGGTTTCATCTGCGTCCACGGCACTTAAGCGATTGATATGTTCGCCTTCGGCTTGTACGGCCATATCACTAAGCGCAAGTACCGTCGGTAACGTGCTCTCCGCCATCGTCACAATTTCGCCTCGCAACGAGGCGAGACGCACAACGGCGAAAACACTAATCATCGCCAGCACGAGCAAGAGGGCCCCGAGGCCCACCGTGATGCGGCGCGTAATGGTCCAACCGGAAGAATTTAAAGCGTTCATGAAGCCCCTGTGCCAGCGTCGGCGGAAAGGGAGTTGACATCGGGGATTTCAAAACTCACATCGGACGCGAGTATCTCTTGCATGTTGAGTACTGCTCGAACTCGTTCAGTGGATGTCGCGATGCCAGCGAGGAATCGCCCCTCCACCGCACCCACAAAATCTGGGGGTGGTGCCAGTTGTGATGCGCCAAGCACAACCACATCATCAACCGCATCGACGATCGCTCCGACTTGAGAGAGATTGCCGCCGGCTCGATGTTCCAGCACGATAATGCAAGCGCGGTCATCGTAGTCGATCGAAGCCATTCGAAACTTGGCTCGCAAGTCCAAAACGGCCAACACCGTACCACGAAGGTTAATGACCCCGCGCACATAGTCGGGCATCTGCGGCACGCTGGTGATCGGACAGAGCCGGACCACCTCGCGTACCGTACCAATTTCGACGGCATAATGGGACGAGCCGAGATGGAACGTCAGATATCGCCCAGGGTTCGGGGCGGACGGATTGCTCATGCCAGTGCTCCCATCGGCCGTTGTGAGTACCCAGCGGGAAGCCGCGCTAGTGCTTCGGCATCGAGAATCAGCGCAACGCGCCCGTCGGAGAGAATAGCGCCCCCGGCGACCAAGGTCTGCCCGACGAATGCGTCGCCTAGATTCTTGATGATCACTTCATGCTTCCCAAGGACTTCATCGACCAACAAGGCCCGCTCGCCGGCGCCGGTCTCCAAGCGCACAATTATGCCTGCTTCCGGGCCCGCTGCCGCGCCCTTAAGGCCGAGACAGCGCGCCAAACGCAAGATGGGCAGTTGTTGACCGCGGACGTCGACCATTTCGCCCCGCTCGTGAATAGTCGACACGCTGCCAGGAATCGGCCGAAAACACTCCCGGACCGCTGCCGACGGCAATAGGTAGCGTTCATCCGCCACCCGAATCAGGAACCCATCGATCTGCGCCAACGTCAGCGGTAACCGGATCGCAAACGTCGTCCCCGTGCCCAACGCCGTGCGAATATCGACGTGACCACGCAGGGCATCGATATGCCCTTTTACGACGTCCATACCGACGCCACGCCCTGAAACATCCGTGACCGCTGCCGCCGTCGTGAAGCCAGGAAGAAAAATCAGAGCGAGCGCCTCGTCGGTAGTGAGTTCCCGCCCCGCGTCAATCAGATGCTTTTCAATCGCGCGCGCTTTCAACGCGGCGGTATCGATGCCCCGGCCGTCATCGGAGATCTGCAGCAAGATGCCGCCATGGGCGTGCGATGCCGACAACCGCACCGTGGCCACTGGGTCTTTACCCGCCGCAGCGCGCACCTCGGGCAGTTCAACCCCATGGTCCAGGGCATTTCGAATCATGTGAATCATCGGGTCGGTCATGCGCTCGACCAACTGCCGGTCCAGTTCCGTCTCTTCGCCCTGCATGACCAGCCGTGCCTGCTTGCCCAGCGAAGCGGCCAAGTCGCGAACCAGTCGCGACATTTTTCTGAACAGTCCGGAGACCGGAACCATACGCATGGACATCGCGTTTTGCTGCAATTCTCGGGTAATGCGCACCAGTTTGCGCACCGCATAACCGAGCTCCAGATCTTCAGCGGCGCGCACATCGCTACTTTCCAGCACGAAAGCCTGCGTAATCACGAGTTCACCAACCAAATTCACCAGCGTATCGAGCTTCGATGCATCCAGTCGGACGAAAGAATCGGCACGATCCGCGCCCCCTTTCGACGGCCCGGGAGTCGCCGCCAGAGGCGCGCGCTCCGCACTAGCGCTTGTAGCCGACGTCGCAACCGGGGTCGGCGCGGCGGCCAATTCAGGCTCTTCACCTGCCAGTGCTTTGCGGACCAAGGCCAGTACCGGAGCGGCTGGCAGGCGGATCGGTTGCAGGGGCTCACTACCGGACACCTGCGCACCCACCTGCGCGATACAGCGAGCCAAGACATCGGCACCGGCCAGAATCGCCGCCACCACGCCGCGACCGACCGCCAAGCGGCCCGACCGCACTTCATCCAACAGGGATTCTAATTGGTGAGCGAAGTCTCGCATCGCGTCCAATTGCAGGAAGCCGGCACTGCCCTTGAAGGTATGAAATGCCCGGAATATGGAGTTGACCACCTCTGGCGTAGCGGAGCCAGACTCCAGGTCGAGAACCGACTGCTCCATTGCTCGAAGTAACTCCAGCGACTCACTATGGAACTCACGCAGCAATTCGAGATCGCCCGGCAGACGCAACGTGAAGGTGGGCGTCCCGTCGTCCACAGCCGCCGCAGGCGCAGGGGCGGGTACCAACGCGGGTGCTGCGGCCGGTGGCGCACTCGGCGTTGCCGGGGCTGGAGCGGCTGCGATCGGCGGTGCGGGCGCTGCAGCGACGCGCCATTGTTCAGGCAATGGCACAACGGGCTGCCGGGTTTCGCGGGCAACCAGATGGTCAATGCACCACCCGTGCCAAGCATGCAAATTCTGCACGACCGCCGCGGTGAACAGCCCATCTCCATCCAGAACGCCGTCGACCCAACGCCGCGCGATTTCAACCGCGTCGGCCATCGGACCGGAGGCGTGTAGGAATGGAATCGCTTCAAGATCCATCAAAAGGGCATTGACGGGGAGCAAGCCATCCCCGGAGCCCGGCGTTACAAACGCCAGCTCTTCGGCAAAGCGCTCCAGCACGACAGCCACCGCCTCAGTCGGCATTTCGCCGGAGGCACTGGTCGCGGACTCGTTTTCTTCCCCCTTCATGTAGCCACAGTCCAACTCCGTTAATCCGGAGGATAGTACCCCGGAACCCGCCGTTCCTGTAGGGTGTCAGCGGAGCAACCTTGAGATCAGGCTACCGCCGGTGGCAGAACCGCTTACGGTCAACTAGGCATTTACCATAACCATTCGCCCCCTCTTTGCCCTCGCCGTCGCTTTGGCGGCCTGCGCCAGCGCTAACGCGGAGACTGGCCGGCACTTGCGTATTTTGACTTGGCAGGGCTACGTCCCAGCCGATGTTGCCGCCGACTTTGAAAAAGAAACCGGGATCCACGTTGAAGTGACCCTGTCGAGCAACGAGGACATCATCAGTCGCCTCAGGGCCTCCAACGGCGCCGGCTTCGACCTCGCCCAACCCTCGCACGACCGTATCGCCGGCGCCCAGCAGACCTACCACATCTATCGTCCCTTCGATGAAAGCCGCCTACCGACGCAGCGTTACATCCCGCAAATGCTCGACGCGGTCCGTAAGAATACGACCATAGGCGGCCGACTCTATGCCGCCCCGTATTTGTATGGCATCGAGGGCCTAGTCGCCAACACCCGTCGCGCCCACATCACGGACTATATCGATCTGTGCCGCCCCGACCTTGCCGGGAAAACTGCGATTCGGCTCCGACGACCCACGCTGATCGCCATGGCCTTCTCGCTCGGGAAGGACCCATTCGCCCTGTACGCGGATCCGCCCGCCTATGCCAAGCTGATCGAACAAGTTGCCGACCGCCTGATCGAGTGCAAACACAATCTAGGCATGGTGTTCGAAGATCAGAACCAAATCGTCGGTGCCATCAAGTCAGGGCACATCGTGGCGGCTATGTTCTGGGACGCCCCGATCTGGGAAATGAACCGCCAGGCGCCTTCGATCCGCTACATCGAGGCTAAAAGTGGTTCATTGGGCTGGATCGACACTTTCGCCCTCCCCGCCCGTGGAGAGAACGAGGACGCCGCCTACGAGTGGATCAATTTTACGAGCCGGCCGGAGATTGCGGCGCGAATCAGCAAGACAGTGGGCAACTTCACCGCTTACAGCGGCACACTAAAGTACGTCAATGCACGCCTAAAGACCCAGCTGTTCCTAAGTCTGCCGCGTGGCTTTGGCGCCGTACACTGGTACCCCAACGTACCAGCCGGTTTTGAAGACTTGGAGTCTAAGGCACTGCAGCGCGTACGCGCCGCGCACTGAAGCCCGCCAGCGGATCTCAGTTTTTCGACTCCTGCCCCAGAACCGTATCGGAAGGGTGACAGGACCCTCGCTGCTAGATTAACCTCGTGGCGTTTTTGCCGACCGCGCCCGAACGCCCAGAGCACCCGCCATGACCCTGCGCCACTTGTTCCTGCTCGCCGTGACACTGACGGTCTGTGCCACCGCAAATGCCGCCGCGACTCGGAATCTGAGAATTCTGACATGGCAGGACTATGTTCCGGCTGACGTGGCGGCCGACTTTGAAAAAGAAACCGGAATCCACGTCGAGGTGACCCTCTCAAACAACGAGGACATCATTACGCGCCTACGGGCCTCCAATGGCGCCGGTTTCGACCTCGCGCAACCCTCGCATGACCGCGTCGCAGGCGCCCAGCAGGCCTACCATATCTATAGGCCGTTTGATGAAAGCCGATTGCCCATGGACCGGTATATACCGCAAATGATCGACTCGGTCCGCAAGAATACGACCCTAGGCGGACGACTCTATGGCTCGCCATATTTGTATGGCATAGAGGGTCTGGTCGCCAACACCCGCCGCGCCCACATCACGGACTACAGCGATATGTGCCGGCCTGATTTAGCCGGCAAAACGGCGCTGCGTATCCGTCGCAATACGCTGATCGCCATGGCCTTTGCGCAGAGTAAGGATCCGTTCGCTCTGTATGCGGATCCGCCCGCCTACGCCAAACTGATCGATGAAGTGGCCGATCGCCTGATCGAATGCAAACACAATCTAGGCATGGCGTACGAAAGCCAGAACCAGATCGTCGACGCCGTCAAGTCAGGGCACATCGTGGCCGCTATGCTCTGGGACTCTCCAATCTATGAAATGAACCGCCAAGCGCCATCGATCCGCTACGTGGATCCGAAGAGCGGCGCGCTGGGTTGGATCATGACCTTCGCCCTTCCGGCCCGCGGGGAGAACGAGGACGCCGCCTACGCATGGATTAAGTTCACCAGCCGGCCCGAGATCGCGGCGCGCATCAGTAAAGTCGTGGGCAACTTCACCTGTTACAGCGGCACACTCAAGTACGTGGACGCGCGCCTAAAGACACAGCTATTTTTGAGCCTGCCAAAGGGCTTTGGATCAGTGCATTGGTACCCGAACGTACCGGCCGGTTTCGAAGATCTAGAGTCGAAGGCACTGCAGCGTGTCCGCGCAGCGCACTAAATCGGTCGTCGAGACGCTGCACCCAACTCAAGACGTAACGCAGACAACAGCGACTCTTCATAGCCCTCTAGCACCTCACCGCCCACGAGACCGGCGGTCTTGAGCTTCTCAAGCACCCGGCTATTGGCCTCACACAGATAAACACGGACACCACGTTCCCGTAGTTTTGCGACGACCTCTTGTAACGCCTTGATACCTGTGCCGTCGATGAATGGCATCGCGCGCAACCGTAGTACCAAAACGGACGGATCCGTATGCGTGGAAAGCAGCGCACGCTCCAGATTATCGACCGCCGCGAAAAACATAGGTCCTGCAATCTCGTAAACGACAACGCCCTTGGGCAATGCCGATAGACCTAGCGCCCCAAGATCGACCGACAACGCACTCTCCTCAGCAGGTTTGGTTTCGACCGACTCGGCCATCCGGCGCAAGAACTGCAACACCGACAAGATCACCCCCACGTTCACTGCAACCACAAGATCCACCAAGACCGTGAGCAGAAAAGTAATGGCGAGAATAATGCGGTCAGCCCGCGGCGCGGTGCGCAGAAGATGCGCAAAGTGCCGCACGTCGCTCATGTTCCAGGCCACCACAAACAGGATCGCAGCCAGCGCCGCCAGTGGAATTTCGTCAGCCAAGGGCGCAAGAAATAACAAAACGCCGACCAAAATCAGCACGTGCGTCAGGCCAGCCAGCGGGCTACTGCCCCCATTACGCGCGTTGGTCGCAGTACGCGCAATGGCACCCGTCGCCGCAAAACCACCAAATACCGGCGCCAGAACATTGGCAATGCCTTGTCCAATCAGTTCCTGATTGGAATCGTGGCGCGTGCCGGCCATACCGTCTGCGACAACCGCCGAAAGCAGGGACTCGATCGCGCCGAGCATAGCAATCGTGAAAGCCGGACCAATGAGTCGCAAGGCATCGGAGACCGTGAGATCGGGCCAAGCCGGCATTGGCAGTCCACGCGGTATGCCGCCGAAGGCCGACCCGATTGTCGCCACGCCATCCCAATGGAACGTCGCTTGCAAGATTGTCGCGATCATCATCGCCACAAGAGGACCCGGCACACGCCGAAGCAACGGTACTTTGGGCGTGTAAATGACCAATAAAAGACTGGCACAGGACAACGCGACAGTAGGTGCATGCATATAGGGAAAGGCTTCGGCGAGGTGCAATAACTTCTCGTGGAAATGCACACCCGAGATTTTCGGCAGGCCGAAGAAATCCCGCCACTCACCGACCCAAATAATCACGGCGATGCCAGTGGTAAAGCCAGTAATGACAGGTGCAGGAATAAACTTAATAACACTGCCCATGCGGGCGAGGCCCATCAGGATGAGAATAAAGCCCGCCATCAGCGTCGCCATCTGCAATCCAGCGATGCCGTACTGGGCCGCAACCCCCGCCAAAATGACAACAAACGCCCCGGTAGGTCCGGCAATCTGGAGCCTAGTACCGCCGAACAAGCTGACACACGTGCCAGCAATAATCGCCGTATAGAGACCCTGTTCCGGCCGCGCGCCGCTGGCAATAGCGAAAGCCATGGCCAGTGGCAAGGCCACAATACCGACGATCAGGCCGGCCACCACGTTACGCAGCCAGTGCGGGCGCCCAAGAACGCCGACCCTAAAGGCTTCAACAATAGCGATCATGGCACTGCCTTTAGAATCAGGGGGACGGGCCCGCCGACGGCAAGCCCACCAATTACACCACTGTGACACTAACTCAATGGCCGGGCATCAGGGTCTAGCGCAACCGTCCGACGCGCAACAAAAACTGGCCCGCGCCGGCGAGGCCTCCAACCGACTGCCACCGCTTTTATAGGTCCCCCGTTCGTGCGAGCGCCGGCTAAAAGCCCATCTGCACAAGGCCAAACGCCAGAAAAGTATGCTATTGGTCGCTTCCGCAATGAGGACCGCCGCTGCTGCCGCAACAACGCCTACCCCCAAGAATAAACGCAATGAAAAAGTTCAAATTTTGGAGACGCGTCCTACTCGTCCTGCCGATCGCGGTAGCACTCGGGGACACCCCGTCCCTGCAGCCGATCGCCCAATTGGACCTGACCCGCTATCAAGGCACCTGGTTTGAGATCGCCAAGTATCCAAACCGCTTCCAGGCTATGTGCGTGCGTGACACGACCGCGCAGTACCGTATCCAGAGCGCGGGCCGTGTGGAGGTTCAGAACCGCTGCACACGCCAAGATGGCTCCATCGCACAGGTGACTGGTGCGGCCCGACTACACGGCGCTACAGGCTCCGCCATGCTCGAAGTGCGTTTCGCACCCGCTTGGCTGGCATGGCTCCACGCCGTGTGGGCACCGTATTGGGTATTCGACCTCGATAGTGCCTATTCACTGGCAGCAGTCGGCCACCCCACCCGGGACTATCTGTGGATACTCTCCAGAACGCCTACTGTCGATCCAGAGCGTTACCACGCGTTGCTGCGCCGCATCCAAGCGGCCGGCTATGACGTCAGCCGCCTGGAGACCACCCCGCAGCGACCTTAACGCTTAATGTCGCGGGGCCGTGTAAACCTGTTTGCCTTGGAACCAGGTCGACAGGACCTGCGTCTGGGCGATCTCATCGGCGCGGCCGGTCGCGGCCAACTGCACGGGATCCCGGTCGATGACGACAAAATCAGCTGACTTACCCACCTCGAGACTACCGGCGACCGCATCAATCCCCAACCAGCGGGCCCCATTGATCGTGTACGCCGCCAGCACGTCCGCAATACCGATCGCCTGTCGGGCATTCAGCACCGGGCCTGCGGGCAGACGACGGGTCAGTGCCCGCGCCATATTCACGAACGGACGTGGATCCCGCGTCTCGACAGGGGCATCGGATCCAGCCGCTAGAATGGCGCCGGCATCGCGTGTCGCGCGCACGGGATAGGTGTTTTCTTCGTAATAACTGCCCGGCACATGCAATGCCGCGTAGTCATTGCCTGACACCTTCTGTAAGAAAGGAATCACCGTCATGTCGTAGTCAGGATCAACGTCCGCCCATGCATAGGTGTAAGCAATAAACAGGTGATTGTGACCTAGGCGCGCAATATCATCGGGGTGAGCCAACTGAATATGCGCAAAGCCATCCCGAGTGGTTGCATTACCATCTGCGGCCCGCGCCGCTTCAATGGCATCAAGCCCCGTACGAACCGCACGGTCGCCGATCGCGTGGATGTGTAGATTAAAGCCCGCCAAGTGAAAGCGGCGCGAAAATTCTTTTATTACCTCGGCGTCGTGCTGCAACTGCCCGTGCGAAATTTTGCATTGCGCCGGATGAAAGCCGTGCTCCTGTGTGAACTGCAACACCTGCGCATCCGTCGCAGCCACACTACGCGCGCGCTCGGCGACACAGTCGACACTCGCCGTATCGACATAACCCAAAACAGTCACCCGACCCTGCTCATCCCTACCGAAGCGCGGTTGCAACAACGGCTCTAGTACCGCGCCGTTGGGCAGGGTCGGCGGGTGGGCTAAGGGATCGCCCTCCAGAACGCCGTCAGCGAAGATCTTGACCGTATCGGCCCGCACGAGCGGACTATTGGCAAAGCGCGCGCGTATCGTTTGCGCCTTCGCCACCATCGCGTCGTAGTCGACCGCACCACCCGCCACCCTGTAGCGTTCCGGATCATGAAACTGCGCTAAATTGGCGCGCATTGTCATCCGTCCGCTGTCGGCCAGCTTCTCCCAAAAACCCATGCCGTCTGGATTTGCCATGGCATCGGTGATGGCAGTAATACCGGCGCGATTGATGCGCCGCGCAACCTGCTCTGGGTGCGCCAGTACACGCGCGTACTCGGTGTACATCATGCTATTGGCGTTGATGGTATAGCGTGCGTCTTCATTCACCGCTCCGTTCAGCTCGCCGGTCGCATCCACACCAACCAACGCACGGTAGTCTGCAAAATCCGTTGCCAGCGTCTGCTTCGACAGCCCGACGATCTGCCCCGTATTATTTTTCGCGTGCGTGAGGCCTAGGCTATTGAACGCGCTGTGATGCCCATCGTTGCCGAGCAACTGCACTTCCCGATCCTTGGCGGCCAGATCCAAGGCCGCCCGCAGCGATGGATGCTGCTCATCCGGCTGATTGCCAGCGACATAGTTCCATTGATGAACTAAAAGGCGGCCGCCGACCGGCACCGGATAACGTTTCAGACACGCACGCACAAAGTCAGTCAGCTGCCGCAGGCTCAACGGGCGGCTGTCGAGATCGCAAACCGGCAGGTCCACAATGTCTAGCGGATGCATATGGGCGTCGACCAGTCCCGGGAGGACGGAGCGGCCCTGCAGTTGTACAACCCGCGTCGACTGGCCTATTGATCCTCGCGCCCTCGCGTCGTCGCCGACATAAGCCAAGCGGCCATCGCGGATCACCAAAGCGGAGGCAGTGCGGCCCGCCCCAGTCCATATGTTGCCGCCAAGCAACACCAAATCAGCGCCCGTGCCCATGTCACTGCCGGCAAAAGCCGAACTGAAAAACCCAACTGCCAAGCAGTAGAGCAGAATTTTTGCGCGTGATTTGCCTAGCATGACCCTCTCCTCAGTGTGCACCCAGCGGACGATTCTGACCGGTCGCTGGCAACTCTCCTAGTGCTAGGTGCGAAAACCCGACAGTTGCGGTAACGTTCCCGCACCGCAGACAGCGGTCGAGGCAAAGCGCGCCCACAGCGCCGCCCCGAGGGGGAAAATATGCGAACCATCTTTTAACGGCAATCCCGCCATCGACCCGAGGAGTTCTGATGACTCACCTCATCCTGCGCACGACTATTGCCACACTACTTGCCGCCGCTGTAGCCCCGGCTTACGCCACAGAAACCGTGAAAACCGCGTCGGCCGGACTGGATGATGTCGTCGTCACCGCAACGCGTCGTGAAGAGCGACTGATGGACATTCCAATGAGCGTACAAGCGTTCAGTCAGGAAAAGCTCGATGCGCAAGGCCTCAAGAACGTAGACGATCTGTCGCGGGCCTCGCCGGGCGTCACATTCCTCCGTAACGGCAGCGGTTCGGCCGGTAACTATAACGACGAGGGCTCGGACATCTCGATCCGTGGCATCGACTCCTCGGCAGGCGCCTCGACCACCGGCATTTATCTCGACGAGACGCCCATCCAAGGCCGTCACCTGAACTTCGGCACGCTCAATGCCTTTCCGGCACTGTTCGACCTAGAACGCGTCGAAGTTCTAAAGGGTCCTCAAGGCACCCTGTTTGGCTCGGGCTCAGAGGGCGGCGCCATTCGCTTCATTACGCCAGAACCCAACTTGCATGAATTCCAAGGCTACGCACGTGCCGAGTACGGTGCGATGGAGAAAGGCGGCACCAACTACGAAGCCGGCATTGCGGTGGGCGGCCCTATCATTGATGGCAAACTCGGCTTTCGCATCAGCGCCTCTGTTCGCGAGGATGGCGGTTGGGTCAACCGGGTCGCCTACACCGCGCCGCCCAGTTCGGCGGGCCCGAACGGTGAGGTGATCTACAGCGGCGCGCCGAGCGTCGATCATGTGGTGGAAAAGAATGCCAACTGGCACGACACCCAGACTTTCCGCCTAGCCCTCAAGTGGCAGCCCACCGACAATCTGAGCATCTCACCATCGATCTTCGTGCAGACGATGCACATCAACGATACGGGCGCGTACTGGCAGAACATCTCCAAGCCTTCGGATTCGGTGTACAACAACGGCAATGCACAGCGCAATCCGAGCACCGATCCGTTCTGGGTTGCGAGCCTTAAGATCAATCAGCATACCGACCGCATTGATTTTGTCTCCAACACTTCGTATTACTCGCGCTCGCAGCACTCGGTTTCGGACTACACGCAGTGGTATAACACCGTGTTCCTCTGGGACCAGTACAACCAAAGTCCCAACTCTGCTCCGTTCACCGACGTGCAGAAGAATTTCAACCAAGAATTCCGCGCCTCTTCGACCGACCCGAATGCCACACTGCAGTGGAACGTCGGCGCCTACTACACGCACAGCTACGAAAACTCGACGGAGTACGTCATCTCCGAAATCGGCGGGGCTGGTCTTGCCAACAACTATGTGTACTTGCAACCGGAGTTCAGCATGCTCGACGAGCAGTACGCCCTGTTCGGCGAGGTAAACTGGAAGCTGACGGACACCCTGAAGTTGACGGCCGGACTGCGCTACTCGCATATGCAATATTCGGGTCTGGTGAACGAAACCGAGCAAGGGAGTTTCGCTCCCGCCGGTTCAGTGAACGGCGTCTTCTCCGTCATCACGCCCGCGGCCGGCACGGCCAAACCGGTGACCCCGCGCGTCGTGCTCAACTACCAGCCGGATCACGACACGTTGTACTATGCCAGCGCCGCAAAGGGCTTCCGCCCCGGCGGCATCAACTCGCAACTACCGCAGAATTGCTACCCGCAAGGCATTGATGCCGCGAGCGCGGCCAAGCCCTTCGACGCCGACTCCTTGTGGCAATACGAGGTCGGCACCAAGACCGCTGCGCTGGACCATCACCTGACCGTGAGTGGCGCGGTGTATTACATCAAGTGGAAGAACATTCAGCAGTTTGTTTACCTCGCGTGCGGCCTTGGCTTTAACTACAACCTCGGCCAAGTGACCGGTAAGGGCGCGGAACTGGAGTTATCTTGGAAGGCCAGCGACAACCTCACCCTCGGCTTCAATGCGGCCTACACAGACGCAAAGTATGAATCCGCGATTGTGCTTGGCAATGCGAGCCCCCCCGACCAACTCGTTGCTGCCGGCAACCATCTCCCTACCTCCCCATGGAACGTGCAGTTGACCGGCGAATACACGTGGAAGGACGTCGCCAAGAAGCCCTACTTGCGCGTCGACTACCAGTACACCACCGCACAAACCGATCTGGTGCCGTATCAGGATCCGGCAAATATCCCGAACGCGGATCCCACCCTCCCGGGCTTGCCGAAGATCACCATGCTCAACCTGCGTGCGGGTGTGCGTTTCGCCGGTTATGACATCTCCGCGTTCATCTCCAATGCAACAAACTTCCACACCCCGATGTTTGTATCGCGCGACTTCAACGGCACAAACTACGGTCTTGCCAACTTTGATACAAACTACTTTGCTCGCGGCCTCGCCCCGCGCACCATCGGTGCGTCGGTCGCGTACCGGTTCTAAGGCACAGAGCCCCGACGCGCTGACCCGCGCCGGGGCTCTCTCTAAATGACACGCACAACTGGGCTGGTCTGTCACGAGCGCTACTTCTGGCATGACGCCGGCAGTGGCGCCGGCTTCTCTGATATCAATCCCTACGCACAACCGGACCGACACCCCGAGTCGCCGGATTCCAAGCGGCGGTTTTTGGCGCTACTCGAAGTGAGTGGACTCGCGGCGCACCTGATGCGTATCCCGCCGCGACTGGCGTCGCCATCGGAGCTGGAGTACTTCCATACAGCCCGCTATATCCAGCAAGTCGCCGCCGTATCAGCTGCCGGCGGCGGCGCCATCGGCGATAGCGCGACCATCGGTCCGGGTAGCTACGATATCGCCCGGCTTTCGACCGGCGGTTGCATCGCTGCCGTGGATGCCATCATCGGTGGCCAGGTGCGCAATGCCTATGCGTTGGTCCGACCACCCGGGCATCATGCAGAAGCCGACCAGGGCCGTGGTTATTGCGTGTTCAGCAATGCCGTCGTCGCTATTCGCCACGCGCAGCGTGTGTTGGGCATCGGCCGTGTGGCGGTGGTTGATTGGGATGTGCACCACGGCAACGGGACCGAGACGGCTTTTCTCGAGGACCCATCGGTACTCACGATCTCGATTCATCAGGATCGACTGTACCCGGTTGATCGCGGCCAGCTAACCGAGATTGGGCATGGCGCTGGTGAGCACACCAATCTGAATATTCCGCTACCCGCCGGCAGCGGGCACGGCGCGTATCTGGCGACTTTTGAGCAGGTTGTGATGCCCGCGTTACGTCGCTATCGCCCGGAACTCATTGTGATCGCGTCGGGGCTCGATGCCAGCGCCATGGACCCTCTGGGTCGCATGATGTGCACCAGCGCCACGTATCGGGAGATGACCCAAAGACTGATGACCGTGGCAGATGAAGTCTGCGCGGGCCGCGTTCTGGCGACCCACGAGGGCGGCTACTCCAACGCCTACGTCCCCTTCTGCGGCTTAGCCGTGATGGAGGCCCTCTCCGGCATCATGAGTGAAGCGACCGACCCTTATTTGCATGAACTGATGAGCATGGCCGGACACGCCCTGCTCCCGCACCAGCAGGCGGTCATCGATGCCGCCGCGCAACTGCTCACTGCGATTCCGGCAGGACGCTGAAACATCGGCGCAATTTACAATGCAGCGCTGATCTCGTTGCGTCGCAAGTGATGTAGCACGCCACCCCAGACAAGGCCGACGACCAACCAGGCGAGGCCGAGTTTGATAGCGAGGCCCGCCATCCCGCTGAACACGCCGAGCACCACAATGATGCCAAGGAGGGGTGAGAGCCAGTGGGCGAACCAACGGCGTGATCGCTCGATGATGCCAAAGCGCACCAGCACCGAAATGTGCAGCAACAGGAAGCCGGATAGGGCGCCAAAATTCACCGTGGTGGCCAGATCATCGAGCCGATTGCGCATCAAAATGGCCACGATCAGCGAAATAACTGCCGTCACCAACATCCCAACGTACGGGGTGTGGTATGTCGGGTGCACTTTTGCCAACACGTGGGGCAACTGCCGATCGCGCCCCATCGCGTAGAGCACGCGGGCCACACCCACCTGCATTGGCAGGGCATTGGAAAAACCGATCAACGTGGCATAACCCCATGCCAAGGCGACGGAAGCCCACGCACCAATTGACACAGCCGTCATCTCATAGGCTGCCGCGGAGGCATCCTGAATGGTCAAGCCCCGCATCAAATTGCCCAGCACCCAGGCGACCCCCACGAAGAAGGTGGCAGAGATGAATAGGACGCCCATGATCGCGCGACCGACCAGACGCCGATCACCGCCCTTCACTTCTTCGGACAACGTCGAGATCGCATCAAAGCCGAGGAAGGAATTGATACAAATCGAGGTCGCTGCGAGAACGGCGCTAAGTTGAAACGCCTTGGCATCGTAAAACGGCGCCAGCGTGAGCCCTCCGGCACCCTTGCCGTGCAGCAATGCCCACACACCCAATCCGAGCAGCGCAAGCAGCATGATGACTTGAAAGCCCACAGCGATAAAGTTCGCACGGGTGGTCACGCGGACCCCAAACCAATTCACCCCCAACGTAAAGGCCACCATCAGAACGATCCATACCGATCGCTCAACCGAGGGAATCAATACCCCCAAGGCCACACCAATGAGCACGTATACGAGCGCGGGAATCAGCAAGTAATCCAACAGAATCATCCAGCCGGCGACAAAGCCTACGAAACGGCCCAACGCGAAGCGTGCAAATCCGTACACCGAGCCAGCAGTCGGCACCGAGTCACTCATCAATGCATAACTTTGTGCGGTGAAGTACATGCAAACAGCGCCTAGCAGGTAGGCCAGCGCAATCAGTCCATGCGCCGCATCGTAGACAAAGCCCAAAGTCGACAAGGGCGCGATCGGTGCAATGTACGCCAGCCCATACATGACCAAATCCCAATAGCCCAGGGTCCGTCGCAACGCTGGGTTTTTCATGGCACTCACGGCTTCATCCCAGTTCCGGTAACGACGGGAAGGTGTTTCGGTACAACTCCACCGTACCCATTCGCGCGTAGTGATGACCCACCCGGAAGACGTCCTCATCACAGAACGGCGCACCGACAATCTGCATACTGGTGGGCACACCATTGGCCGCCAAACCGGTCGGCACCGCTAGCGCTGGTGTGCGACTGAGGAGATTGAACGGCGTCGTCCAAACCCAACCGAGGTAGCTGTCGACAGAATGCCCTGCGATCGACCACTCGCGGACTTCCGATATCTCAAGATCGGCCGGCAGATCAGAGCACAACAGGGTTGGGCACAACAATGCCGTCATGCCGCGCTGCCAGAGTTTCGCCACCATCTCGTGGTGCATCTCCGAAGCCAGTATGGCCGCGCCCATGATGGCGTTGCGACGACCGCAGTAACGATCCATCAGCCAACGCAGATAGGGCGTCGCCCTCGCCTTCTGAGCCGCAGAAAATCCTTCCAAGTATTCCGCAAAATACAGGCCGAAGATGGCTTCAATGAGCACGTCACTGATACGCCCAACATCCCAATCGAGCGTCACTTCCTCAACGATGGCGCCGGCCTGCTCGAGTGCCGCTGCAGCTGCCCGCAAGTTACGTTCGTTGTCCGGACAGATGATGCCGTTTTTTGGCAACGCCAACGCGAGCCGCACGCCCCCGAGTCCCGGCGGATCATCAGGCAGCGGACTGGCCGGCATACCGCTGTAACTGGCGGGGTGCGGTCCTTGCATGACGTTCTGCATCAGGCGCAGATCATCGAAGCTACGCGCCAAGGGGCCTTCCACCGCAAAAGCAAAAAGCTCCTCATGCGGCGTGCTCGCCAGACGGCCAAATGGCGGCTTGTAGCCATAGACGCCGTTCAAGGCAGACGGGATACGCGTCGACCCCGCCATATCGCTACCGGTGGCTAACGGCGCCAATCCAGCCGCCAGCACTGCGCCGGATCCGCCACTGGACCCCCCCGGCGTAATGGCCCGGTTCCACGGATTGCGCGACACCCCATAGCGCTCCGACAGCGTCTGTCCGATCACGCAGAACTCCGGCACCGTCGTCTGCAAGTGCAGGATCGCGCCTGCATCCAACAACCGATCCACGATGGGATGGTTTGCCGTGGGTAGTTCGTCATGCAGGTGCGAGCCAATCGTACGCGGCCAACCGGCCACTGCCGTTTCTTCCTTGATCGCCACCGGCACCCCTTCTAGGGCCCGTGCAGTTCCTGCCCGGTAGCGCGTTGCGGCAACCTGCGCTTTTGCCAGTGCACCATCGGCGTCAATCAACGTGGTTGCGTTGAGGCTGACTTGCAGTTTGGACGCCCGCGCAAGCAAGGTCGCGGTGACCTCAACGGGTGAGAGGCGACCATCGCGATAGGCCGCAATCAAATCCGTCGCGCTCAGGTAGGCAATCTCATGGCTCATGTGGGGACTTTCCGAGCTTTGCCACGCGTTCGTAGTCGCGGGATGGAAGGTTTGGCAGCATCGGCGGGCACACCGGCATCCACGACCAGACGCCCAACCCGTTCCGTCACCGGGACAACCCCAGCCCAGACTGGCCAAGCAAGATCCTTGTCTGGATCCTCCGGCCCGCCATCACGAATCTTGGCCGAGGCTTCGGTCAAGCCGATCGAGTAAATCGCAGTCGCGCCCAGTTCCCGTTTGTTGACCGGACGCAGCGCATCCCAACGACCCGGAAACCAGTGATCCATAAACGCCTTGAGGACGCGCGTCTTCTCGACGGCCTCCTCGACCGGCTCCGGGCGCCCGAAACACAGCACCGAACGGTAGTTGGCCGTGTGATTGAACGCAGATCGCGCCAGCACCCACCCATCAAATACCATCGCAGTCAGACACACCTCGGCAGGCTCGGCGTGGCTCTTGAGCATTCGGCTCGCGACACTACCGTGCCAATACACCCGCTCACCGATCCGCCAGTGCAGCGTTGGCGTGGCGACCGGGCGTTGACCAATGACATGGGCCACCGTGGCATAGGTCGCGGCATCCAGCACGGCATGGATGGCTGCACGGTCATACACGCCGCGGTCTGCCAACCGGCGGACGCGTGTGAAGGCGCTCGGGGCACGAGCCCCACTCCGACGCTCAGTCATTGCGATCCCTAGCGAGAGAAAAAGAAGCAGCCCCGAGTATGCCGACTATGGGTAGCGAAATCTCAACCCCGGACAAGCAGACCGGTGCACGATACCGTATAGCGGAAACGCCGCCAGCGGCGCCGGTCAACAGCCAATACGGTGGATCCTTTGAGCTTCGACGCAACACCCCTATCGCTCGTGGCCGCCAATGACCGCTACGTGTTGGTGGCCAAACCTAGTGGCATGGCGGTGCACCGTACCCGGGGCAGTACGGGGCTGCCGCTACTACAACGCCTGCGCAATCAACTGAACCGCCACATCTATCCCGTACACCGACTCGACCGCGGCACCTCCGGCGCTTTGCTGATGGCCCTAGATCCCGAGGCACAACGCGCGTTGGCCGCGCTGTTCGAGCGCGCCGCAGTACAAAAATCCTATCTGGCGGTCGTGCGGGGATGGCCGCCTGCATCGCTACAGATTGACCATCCGCTACGCCGCCTCGATGACGACGCCGTCGCCCTACCGGATGGCTCACGTCAGACCGCCTGCTCGGACCTGATTCGGCTGTCATCGGTCGAACTGCCCATTCCCACCGACCCGTGGCCGACCACGCGCTATGCGCTGGTGCAGGTCGAGCCGCGCGAGGGCCGCCGGCATCAGGTGCGGCGCCATTTAAAGCACGTCAGCCACCCGATCATCGGGGATACAACCTACGGCAAGGGACTGCACAACCGCTTGTTCCGAGAGCATTTCTTCGCTGATCGCTTACTACTACATGCGCATCGCATCGCCTTTACCGACCCGTTTGATAGCCTGTCCAAAGTGTTTGTGGTGCCCCCGCCAGAGGATTTTCTAAGCCCGATGGCCGCTGCGGGCCTGCGCCTACCGCCGCAGGCGCTGCCGTGAGCGCGCAATGGCTCGCTGTGGTCAATCCCACCGCGGGCGCCGGCCGGGCGCAGCGGCGCTGGATCGGCCTCGACAATGCACTGCGCGCGCGCGGGGTACGCTTTGAAACCCACTACACCACACGCCCTGGCGAGGCGACCGAGGTGGCGCGCACCGCCGGAGCGGACTTTAAGGGACTGCTCGTGGTCGGCGGCGATGGCACGGTGCATGAAGTGGTCAACGGCCTGTCGCTGGACCGTCCGCCAACGCTCGCCGTCGCGCCCTATGGCACCGGCAATGACTGGGCACGCGGCCTCGGTATCCCACAACAGGCCGCCGCGCTCGCCCAGTTGATCGCCCGGGGCCATACGCGCCCCGTCGAGATCGGCGCTCTGGAGTATCAACAAGACGATCGGTGGCTTACCCGCCGCTTTGTCAATGGGGCAGGACTGGGCCTTGATGCCGAGATACTCGCATGCCTGCCCACCCAGGGACCGCACGTCCTGACGTACCTGCGTGGGACCTTACGAGCCATCCGCCGGTTTCAGGCACCGGCCATGACCGTGCGCTGGGATGCGCAGCGCTCGCAAGGACGGTTTGCGCTGGTCTACGTCGCGCTAGGCCCCTTCGCCGGCGGCGGTATGCGTCTCGCACCGCCCACCGGCCGTCCGTTAGGGCGCTTACACGTGACTCTGATTCGCCAGAGCTCACTGTGGCACCTGATCGGCCTCTTACCCTTTCTCTATGGCAAGCACCTGCACCATCGTGCCATCGTCACCGGCACCTCTGCCGCGACTTTGGCGGTGGAAACAGAGGCCGGAGTACCTCTGGAGGCCGATGGCCAATTACTCGGCACGGGGCCGGCACGAATGACCATCCTGCCGCAGCGCCTGCAAGTCATCGCCCCGGATGTCCACACGAGCGATAATGCGGTTTAGCCTGCCCGGGGTGCCTGCCTTGAAAGCCCTGTCCTATCGCCACTGCATCGCCTTACTCGCCTGCATCGCAACCCTTGTCGCGATCCGACCGGCGATGGCTGCCGAGTCTTTGCCCACGCGTCGCCCCAAGACGTGCCTGGTCCTGTCCGGCGGCGGTGCCCGCGGCATCGTCCATATCGGCGTACTCAAGGTACTCGAGCAATTGCACGTGCCCGTAGACTGTGTGGTGGGCACCAGTGCCGGGGCCATCATCGGTGGCGTCTATGCCTCTGGGGCATCCCCGGAGGAAATTGAAGCCATGATTCGTGGCGCAGACTGGGATCTGCTGCTATCGGACCAACCGGTCCGCGCCGATCGTTCGATCTACACCAAAGAAGCAGAACGCGAACATCTGCTCAGCGCAGAGCTTGGCACCCGTGCACGCGGCGTGACCCTACCGCGCGGGTTGGTTGCCGGACAACATCTGCAATACTTTCTGCAGCAAATGGTTTCTCCCCGTCACGACGGACTCTTCGACCACCTGCCAATCCAGTACCGGGCGCTCGCCACGGATCTGGAAAACGGCCGTCTCGTCGTACTCGAGCATGGCGATCTCGCCGCCGCCTTCCGTGCCTCCATGTCCGTACCAGGGTACTTCGCACCGGTCGAAATCGATGGTCAAGTCTTGGTCGATGGCGGTCTAGTCCGCAATATTGGCGTCGATGTGGCACGCGCCCTTGGTGCGCAACGCCTCATTGTGGTCAACGTAGGCACCCCGCTGATGAAGCGCGCTGAGATCGAATCACTGGTCAATTCTGCCGACCAAATGTTGCGAATCCTCACCAATCAGAATGTCGATGCCTCGTTGGCCACCCTCACGCCCGACGACGTTCTCATCGAACCGGACCTCGGCACGCTGTCATCGAGTGATTTCGCCCACGCGCAGCAGTGGATCCCAGCAGCGGAGACCGCAACGCGTCGCAACACCAAGGCGCTCAGCGCGCTCGCATTAAACGATGCGGACTACGCATTATGGCAGCGCCTACAACGCGTCGCTCGTTCCGAGTCCGCGCCCAACCGGATCGAGGTAGATGCCAGCGGTCTATCACGCCTACCGGCGGCGATGATCAACGCGACGATCGGGCCGCAGCCCACGGATGTGAACAAAACCGTTGGCAGACTCCTCGCAACCGACGACTTCGAGACCGTCAAAGGCTACGTTAAAAACGATGCACAGGGCACGACGCTCGTACTTCAGCCAGTCGAAAAGCCTTGGGGACCAGACTACCTACGAGCAGGCGCCCAACTCACCACCGACTTTACCGGCGAAAGCTCCTTCCTCGTCACCGTCGATCACCGCGCCACCTGGTTAAATCACTATGGTATGGAATGGCGCAATCGAGCGAGTTTCGGTCATATCAACTCCCTCCGGTCTCAACTGCGTATTCCGCTAGACACCGCTCGCTCCTGGTACGTGGCACCGGAATTGGAGTCAACGGGCCGCTTACGCGATGTGTTCACCCGCGGTGCGGATACGGCGCAGTACCGTATACGACAAGATGCGGCCTCCCTCTTGGTGGGCCGAAGCATCGGGGTCATTGGCGAGTTAATGATGGGTATCGAGCACAGCTATGAGACCGCGCGACTCGCCGTCGGCGCGCCAGTCATCCCTCAGCAAAACATGGCGGTGGGGCTGCTGCGCGCGCAGATAACTTTTGATCGCCTCGACAGTCTCGACTTTCCAACCCACGGTTATTTTTTCAACTCCAACCTCCGTGTCGCGAATGCCGCTTTTGGCGGCCAAGCGCAATTTCGACGGTGGTCGAGTGAATACGCGACAGCATTCGGCGGCCACAATGCCAGCATACTGCTCACCGCACGCTACGAAACGTCGATGAAGACGACCTTGCCTCTTGCGCAGGCATTTGCATTGGGCGGTTTCCAAAATATTTCCGGCTTAGTGGATGAACAAGTGCTGGCCGACGAGGTCGCTTTCATTCGTGCTGTCTATCGTACGCATTTCTTACACGGCAACCTGCTGCTGCCAGACCTCTACGCGGGCGTGTCGCTGGAAGCGAGTGACGTCCACCACTTATACGACCTAAATGCCCCACGACATTTATTCGGCGGATCAGTGTTCTTGTCCGCGCAATCGGCATTTGGGCCTTTATACCTTGGCGCCGGCACGGCCAGTAACGGACATGGGGCGCTCTACCTATATGTTGGGCGTCCGTGGCCCTAAGTGACGCACGCGCGCACCGGCGCCGGATCGCGCGTAGGATTTTGGCGGCGCTCATCCTTCTGCATCTCCTGGCCGTCGGCGCTTACCTGACGCAGAGTCGCCAGCAAGCCCTACTGGTGCGCTTTTTGGAGGCACGCGATCAATGGCGAGACGGTCATCTCGATGCAGCAGCAAGTGTCTACCGCGACTTAATCAACACCCGCACAACCGTGGCCTGGCCGTTCGTGCTGATCCGCAACTACCCGAGCGCCGCCGATACATGGTACCTCCTAGGTCGAGTCGAATCCGATCGGCACCAGAATGCAGCGGCCCTAACGGCCTATCGCAACGCGATACACCTCGGCGGTCGTGGAACCCGAGAGTTTCGCAACCTCCTTTTAGACGCGGAGCGGCCCGACGAATTATTACATTGGGCTGACGAAGCGATCGCGCACGATCGGTCAGCACCGCAGCCGTACAAGGATCGGGGCGCGGCCCTGCTGGCCCTTGGCCGACCCCACGAGGCGAGCATCGCGTATGCCGCCGCACTCGCATACTTGCCAGCCTGGCGCCGACAGTTTGATCCGGCGGCGCCATCCGGCTTGAGCGGAGAGGAAGCAGATCTTTGGAATCTCTATGCGGCGGCGATGCTCGCAGCGGGCGACGCGGAGGCGGCGACACGCGCCTGCGCGCAAGTGACCCAACGACAGTCCAAAACCGCAGCGCTAGATCGCTTATGTCAGGCCTTACTGGTCCAACACGCCGGACGACCCGACGAGGCCCGACGGCTGTTGGCAGGTTACCTACCGCCGGCGCCCGAACACGATCGCCTCATGCATGGACTATTTGCGGCGCACTGAGCGCTTAGCGGAGGCTAGAGGCGGCGACCAACTCGGCAATACGAATCGCCGTGCTCAACGCAGCCCGACCCTCGCGCCCGCCGACCAAGGGCTGTGTACCCATGTGAATAGAGTCAGCAAAGGCGGCAATCTCTGCCTGCAATGCATCGCCCTGCTCATAAGTACGTTCATCAATCGCCACCTGCGGCATCCCCTCAGCATTCATACCGCCCCCCTTGCGGATCACGGTGAGTACCTTTTGACCGAGATCAATCGAAACATAACGCTCGTCATCAAATATGCGCAGTTTTCGCTCTGATTTGAGACTCACTCGACTGGCAGTGACATTCGCAACACAGCCCGATTCAAAGCGAATCCGGGCATTGGCAATATCGATATCCTCTGAAAATACACGGGTACCGATGGCATCAATATCAGTAATGGGCGAGCGCACAATGCTTTGGATCAAGTCAATGTCATGAATCATGAGATCCAACACGACGCTAACATCCGTACCACGCTGTTTGAACGGTGCCAAACGCGCCGACTCGATGAAACGCGGCGCGGTCACCAACCCTTCGATCGCGCGAACGGCTTCATTAAAGCGCTCCAAATGCCCCACCTGCAGAACGCAGCCTACCCGCTGCGCCACTTCGATCAGATCCGTTGCTTGCGCCACCGTGGTCGTCATCGGTTTTTCAACCAAGACGTGGATCCCTGCCTCGAGGCAAGCGTGAGCAATGGCGTGATGCAACGGTGTGGGCGTGACGATAGACACCGCATCGACACGCCCGATGAGATCGCGCCAGTCAGCGACGACCGCTACACCGAGTTCCGCGCCCAGTTTTGCGCGTACAGCGTCCACCGGATCCGCCACGGCAACCAGGTCACAGCCCGCCAGCGCACACCACTTTTGCGCATGGAATCGTCCGAGATATCCCGCCCCGATCACTGCTGCCCGGATGTTGGCCATTGCGCTCACTCCATAAAACCTGCGCCTACTGCACCGGCGCATTATGCAGTACCCTCGCTTCGTCGCCACGACTGCTCATTTTGACGCATCGCCAACGACCGCTATTGACCTGCACCCGAGGCGTCTGAAATCCTCGGGCTCCCGCTTGGGATCGGAGACAACGCCATGGATGCACAGACCGCAACGACCGCCTATATCGACACCTTGGGTGCAGAACGACTGGCCCGCGCCGTCGCCTACACCACCGGCGGTCACTGGCTGTTGCTGGGCTCGCTTCTGATATCGCTGCTCAGCGCCTATCTGATCGCCCGCAGCGGTGTGATGACCCGAGCGGTCACGGGACGCACACAGAAGGCCAACCGGGCCGCGGCACTGAGCGCCGCTGTATTTCTCACGCTCTCGGCTCTACTGTCCCTACCTTGGACGGTCTATACCGACTGGTGCCGTGAGCGCGCCTACGGGCGCTCGAGTCAGCCGCTGGGTGATTTTTTAGGGCAGTGGGCGCTGGGGACCGCTATCTCCGTACTGATCGGTTCGGCGCTGCTAACGGTGGTTTACCTGTTTCTACGCCGGACCGGGCGACGCTGGTGGCTTTGGGCCACCAGCGTCGTAGCTATCGGTATGGCAGGATTGATGTTCGCAGCCCCGGTGATGATCGAACCCCTGTTCAATAAATTCGAACCACTCCCTGCCGGCACCGTGCGCGATGCACTGGTGCCCATGGCAATCCAAGCGGGTGTGCCGGCGACACGGATTTTTGTCTACGACGGTTCACGCCAGTCCAACAACTTTACGGCTAATGCGGGGGGCATTGGCTCGACCGCCCGCATTGCAGTCTCCGATGTCGCCTTCAAGGGCTCGTCCTTGGCGGAAGTCCGCGCCGTCACCGGTCACGAGATCGGCCACTACGTACTCAAGCATTCGCTGTGGGGCGTCTTGATGGGCACCCTGATGGCCTTGTTGTGCTTCCTCGCGGCAGAGCGCACCTACCCACTGGTGGCTGGCCGTCTGCGACTAGCCGCGGCCTTCGCCGATCCGGCGGGTCTGCCGGCGCTAGCGGTGACCGTCTCCTTGGTTGGTTTTTTGGCCACGCCGCTACTGAATACCATCTCACGGCACTTCGAATCGCAAGCGGATCAATACTCACTCGACCACGTCGGTGAACCGGATGGCTTAGCGACGGCGCTGGTGAAGACGGCGGACTATCGCAACCCACGACCTGGCCGGTTGGAGGAAGTCATCTTTTACAATCACCCCTCGGTCGAAGGCCGCGTACTGACTGCGATGCAATGGAAGGCGGCGCATACCCGCGATACCGCACCGGCGGCCACCCCGACCCCGACGCTCTGACTCGACCATGCCACGCGCCCCCCAAAACTTTTTTACCCGGCCCATCGATCGACGGATCGAGCTAAAACGCGCGCTGCTTGGTGTTGCGCTGGGTCTGTTCTTCGTACCGCTGCTCGTATTCTCGTTCGGTCGGCTTGCACTCGGTCCCTTCGAGGGCTCTATCGGCAGCTTCTTGGCCCAGTTCTACAGCGACCTGCTCAAAGCCGCACCGGGCGCCATCGCCTTAGTGCTGGGGCCGTACGCACTCTACGTCCTGGCCCGAGTGACAGCGGCGCTCGCAGGGCGCGCCGGCCGCTAAGGCCGGCGCGCCCTATCGATCAATGTGCCGCTGACGCGCGACTCGCCTCACGCACGCTGCGAAATTCGCTCTTGGGATACCACTCCGGCCAATGCCGCTCCGTCGCCACCCGCGCACCGACCGCATAGAGCAACTGCAGATCCTCGAGCACACCGGACACGTCCCAGTCTGGCGAATACTCGTCGGATGGCTTGTGATAGCGATTTGCCGTGTACTCATCCTTGAAGGCCTGACCAAACCCAGCCGGATGTGCAATAGCATCGATACCCGTCTCGGTGTACAGCGCCGGCACCCCGTGTTTGGCGAGATTGAAGTGGTCTGACCGGAAGTAATGACCCTTTTCCGGCTCCGCATCCGGACGAATCACGCGCGACTGTTTGGCTGCCGCCTCCTTCAGGTAATCCTCGAGCTCAGAGGAGCCATAGCCGACCACCTCGATGTCGCGCGTCCGCCCCAACGGATACATCGCATCAATGTTGATCGCAGCCGCCGTATCGGCCAATGGAAACACAGGGTTCTGTCCGTAGTACGCCGAACCGAGCAAGCCCGACTCTTCGCCAGTCAGGGCGATAAACACCACCGAACGGTCGGGACGCCGACCGGCTCGGAAGGCTTTGGCTATTTCTAAAATGCCAGCCACGCCGGTCGCGTTATCCACCGCGCCGTTATAAATGGTATCGCCCGTACCGCCAGCCTCTTTCGAATTGCCAAAATGATCCCAATGACCCATGTAAAGCACGTACTCCGTTGGGTGATGGGCGCCCGGCAAGACGCCCACCACATTGGCCGAACGGGTCCGGCGGATGGTGTTATGCAATTGCACCGACGCATCCAATTGCAGCGGCACAGCCCGAAAGCCAGGTGTCGTCGCCGCTTTTTCCATGGCGTCCAGATCGCGACCGGCCAGTGTGAACAACTGCCGCGCTGAGGCATTGCTAAGCCACCCCTCGACCGCCGCACGCGCCGCGTGACCATCGGCCGCTTCCGGTTCCAGTAGCGGCCCGGTGTTGCTGTTGCGTACCACGTCCCAGCCATACGCCGCCGGACCGGTTTGATGGATGATCAGCGCACCTTCAGCGCCCTGGCGCATTGCTTCTTCAAACTTGTAAACCCAACGGCCGTAGTAGGTCATGTTTTTGCCGCGGAACAATTGCGGGTCCCGATAACCGGGATCGTTCACCAGAATCACGGCGGTTTTGCCATGCATGTCGATGCCGGCATAGTCGTCCCAACCGTACTCGGGGGCATGAATGCCATGCCCGACGAAGATGAGAGGGCTGTGGGTCAACCCGGCGGTTTCACGCACGCGGCGCGTCCAAACCACCGCATCGTCCGCATAGGCGAGCGTCATTTGCCCGCCAGCGCCGGCAATCTCCAACCGGGCCGAAGGATCCGCCTGAATCGCCACCAGCATGACCGGCTGGCGGTAGCTGCCCTCGACGCCCGGTTGCAGCCCCAAACGACGGAATTCAGCCTCGATCCAGTCCAGCGTCTTGGTTTCCCCGACCTGACCGGGCTTGCGGCCTTCAAACGCATCCGAAGCCAAGATCTGCACTGAGGAGCGGAAACCCGCCGCGCTAAGACCCCGCACGGCTGGCGCCGCCCAAATCCCAGCGGTCACCGATAACAGCGCTAGCGCGCAGAACCAACGTCTCACAATCATGGTCAGACCTCTTGAACAGGGAAAATCAGCGGGGCCAGTAATGCCAAGCCAGAGCAGCCACGTTCAGCAGCACCACGGTCACGGCCCAAAACCGCCACGGCCGGAGCCGCAGAATGCCCATAAATGCATACGAGGAAACGAATGCAAGTGTCAGAAATAGAAAGAAACTTTGTAGTAGCGGCCCGTATTCACGACCGAGTGCCGGGTACTCTTGACCCATGAGCAGAAACACACACAGCACCAAGGCGAGCCCTAAGGTGATCGTGACGGCCGATCCCATAACGATGCCGATCAGCACCGCCAGCGGGGTCACGGCAGGTCCTCGTGCGCGGCCGACTTGATCCGGCTGCCGCTGTTCCCTACCCTAATCACCATAATTCACCTCGAAAGCGCGACACAGGACGCGCCGCGCCCCATAGACAGGGCGCTAGTCTAACCTCATGACAGACCAACACACCTCCTCCTCTGGCCGTCGCCACGTCGGCCTCGGACACCGCCTCGCCCTGCTGCTGCCCTCGCTGGCATTGGTCGGACTATTTTTTACCGGCTCCGCCTCGACCCACTCGGCGACGGACAGAAAAACCGCTCCCCGGGCGGCCACCGCCGCCGCGCCGGTACCGGCGGTCTTACACGCTTCCGACCGCCACCGTAAAGTGGCGCGCCTCGTCGCCGAGGCCGTCGAGCACTGGCACTATCGACGAGCAATCATGGACGCGCATCTGTCGTCCCAAGTCTATGATCGTTACCTAGATACGTTAGACAGTTCCCACAGCTACTTCCTGCAGTCGGACCTCCTAGATCTGGAATCGCTGCGCCCCCACTTAGGGGAATCCATCCGCACCGGCGCCGTGGAACCGGCTTTCGTGATCTTTGAGCGACTGCAGCAACGCAACCGCGCCGAAATCAAAGCGGCGATTGCCTCGCTCGACCAGGAACCTGACTTCACCGTCGATGAACGCTACGAATACGACCGTACGAAAGCACCCTGGCCGGCGAACGAAGCCGAGCAGGCCGACATTTGGCGCAAGCGCGTCAAGAACGATGCGCTGTCGTTGCTGCTGGCCAACAAGCCCTGGGCGGATGCACGCGACGTTTTGAAGAAGCGTTACGAGCGTCTTCTGAAAAGAACCGACCAAGTCACCGCCGACGACGTGTTCGAAAACTTCATGAACGCCTATCTGCACGTCTATGACCCTCACTCGAACTATTTCTCGCCCCATTCGAGCGAGGAGTACAACATTGCGATGAAGTTGTCCTACGTTGGTATCGGCGCCTCGCTACAATTGATCGACGACTACGTCACCATCATGAACGTGATCCCTGGCGGTCCGGCTGCGATCAGCGGATTGATCAAAGCGAACGATCGCATCACCGGCGTCGCGCAAGGCAAAGCGGAGTTTGCTGACGTGGTGGGCTGGCGCTTGGATGATGTCGTACAACTGATTCGGGGCCCTGCGGGCACCGTTGTGCGCTTACAGATCCTGCCCGCCGGCGCTTCACCTGGCTCCAAAGAACAGGTGTACGAGTTCACACGCAACAAAGTTACGCTGGAAAGCCAGGCGTCGAAGAAAAAGATTGAGACCGTCACCATCGACGACAAGCCGTATAAGGTCGGCGTGATCGATGTGCCGAGCTTCTATCAGGACTTCGAGGCTCGGCAGAGCGGCGATAAAGAATTCCGCAGCACGACGCGCGACGTTGCCAAATTGATTGGTGAACTGAAAGCCGAAAAAGTCGACGGACTAGTGGTGGATCTGCGCGCCAATGGCGGCGGCAACCTCAATGAGGCGCAAGGCATGGTTGGTCTATTCATCAAGAAAGGACCGGTTGTCCAATTGCGCGAAACGAGCGGCGAAATCGAAGTGCTCGATGACACCGAACCCGGCCCGGTCTGGGATGGCCCGCTGGTGGTTCTCGTCGATCGCTCCAGTGCGTCAGCCTCGGAAATTTTTTCAGCGGCGATCCAAGATTATGGCCGTGGTCTCGTGGTCGGGCAGCAGACGTTCGGCAAGGGCACGGTGCAGAACATGTACCCCCTCGATCGCTGGGCTCTGGGGCCCAATCCTGGTTATGGCGAACTGACGGTCACGATCGGCAAGTACTACCGCGTCACTGGCGAGAGTGTACAAAACCGCGGTGTGATGCCGGAAATTCCTCTGCCCTCCCTGCTCTCGATCACCGACATGGGCGAATCCACGCGTGACAGCGCGCTGCCATGGGACCGTATCCGTCCGGTCGACTTCAACGCCGCACACGACCTGGGTGGCGCGCTGCCGGTGGTCGTCAAACACCACGAAGCACGCATGGGGTCCGATCCGGATCTGCAGGAACTGGTCGCTGAAGTGGCCAGCGTCGAGGAACTGCGCAAGGAAAAGTCCGTCGCCCTGAAGCTCGAGACGCGACGCATCGAGCGTGATCACTTAGATGCGGAGCGACTCGGGCGCGTCAATCTGCGTCGAGCAGCGCATGGCCAGGAGCCGGTCAAAACGCTGGAGGAATTAAAGCCGGACGAGCAACCGGATGCAAACCTCGCCGAGGCGTCCCGCATTGTGGTCGAGTTGGGTCAAACCCTCTCCGCCCCGGCACCGGTAACGGTTGCCGCGAGCCCGGCCGTCATACCTAGCGCACCGAAGAAAACCAATCGGGCCGGCAAGCACTGCAGTTCAGGCCGTCTGGGCGGTTGCCGGTAGCAACCGACAACCGCGGTCAGCGCAATACTCCAGCCATTTGTTCAGCAGCATATTGCGCGCCCAACGGGGCGCCAGTTCATTGCCAGCGACGGGTAGCGACGCGGTGGTTTCTCCGGTGCAGCGGACGTCGGACGCCTCGACCAAGCGCGCGTCGTGGTACACACGGACATAGAGATCCGGCAACGGCGCCGACTCGATTGACGGCCCTGATAGTTGCAACAAGAGACGCAACAGGGTCGTGTAAGGGCCGCGCTCCTCTACCCGAAACGCGAGTGTTACCGCCGCATCCATGCGTGCACAACCCTGTTCTGGCAGACAGCGCAGATCACCGCAAAGCCAACCCAAGCGGATGTAATTGCTTTCATACAAGGTCATCAAGGCAAGAAAACTGCCCGGATTGGCCCGCCACGACGTTTCGCACCACTGATCAGGCGTCATCATCGGGCCGATTCTATCCTGCATCGATCGCTGCGCCACTAAGCGACTGTGCGCCGGCCAATGCCGGACTCGTGCACGACCCGGGAACCGATCTCCTCGACCGAGCAATGCGTCGTGTCGATATAGGGGATGCCCAAACGCTCAAACAAGGCGCGCGCCTCGCGCACTTCAAAAGCCACTTGATTGGCGGAGGCGTACTTGCTGTTCGGTCGCCGTTCATGCCGAATCTGCTGCAAGCGATCCGGCTCAATCGTCAAGCCATACAACTTTGCGCGTAGCGGCGCGAGCACCGCGGGCAACCGACCGGTCTCCAAATCTTCCTCGGTCAGCGGGTAGTTGGCTGCATGGATCCCGTAATGCAGGGCCAGATACAGGCAAGTCGGCGTCTTGCCCGAGCGCGATACCCCTACCAGAATGACGTCCGCCTTGCCAAAATCACGGGTCTGCGCACCATCATCGTTAGACAGGGCAAAATTCGTCGCATTAATGCGCGCAGCATAGCCCTCCGCGTTGGCCATCCCGTGCGCACGGCCCGCCGCATGGGAGCTCTTCACTCCAAACGCCGCTTCCAGTTGACCGATGAAGGCATCGAAAAAATCAAGAAATACAGCGTTGGCCGCCTGCACTTCAACCCGCCATTCCTCCTGAATCAAGGTGCTGAACACGATCGCCTGAGCGCCATCCGCAACCGTCGCGGCATTGATGCGCTCGCGCGCCTCGATCGCTTTCTCCCGGGAGGCAATGAACGGCAGCGTCACCGTGCTCAATTTGAGCCCGGCAAACTGGGTCAACAGACTGTGACCCATTGTTTCGGCGGTCACACCGGTCTGGTCCGAAACAAAGAAAACCGTTCGATTCGGCAAAATACTCTCCCCCGCAACAGACCCCCAGTCTACCGCCGACGACGGGCAGAAAGGTTGCGCCTTGGCCCTCCCTTGCTGCGTTGCAATAAGGCACAATAGCGCTTCTCCACCGAGGTTCGCCATGACTGAGTATCTCGTCCCGTTCGAGCAGTTGCGAATGCATGACGTCGAGCGCGTGGGCGGCAAGAACGCCTCCATCGGAGAGATGATCGGACAATTGGCCTCTCTGGGCGTGCAAGTGCCCGGCGGCTTTGCCACCACCGCCGATGCCTTTCGGGAATTTCTCAGCCACGGCGGATTGGCCGACCGCATCAACGCCGCGCTGCGCGATCTGAACGTGGACGACATTGAGACACTCACCCAGACCGGTGCCGCGATCCGCGCCTGGATCCTCGACACCCCCTTCCCGCCGGCGCTGGAAACGGCCGTACTCACGGCTTGGACCGCGATGGGGGGCGAGTCAATCGCCGTGGCGGTGCGTTCCTCCGCCACGGCGGAAGACTTGCCCGAGGCCTCCTTTGCCGGCCAACAGGAAACGTTCCTGAACGTGCGCGGCGCCGACGCGCTGCTGCGCTGCATGCGCGAGGTCTATGCCTCGCTGTTTAACGACCGCGCCATCGCCTACCGCGTGCACCAGGGATTCGAGCACGCGCTCGTGGCGCTCTCCGTCGGCGTCCAGCACATGGTCCGTAGTGATTTAGGCTCCAGCGGCGTCCTGTTTACGTTAGACACCGATTCGGGTTTCCGTGACGTCGTCTTTGTCACCGCCTCCTATGGCCTCGGTGAAACGGTGGTGCAAGGCGCGGTCAACCCAGATGAGTTCTACGTCTACAAAGGCGCGCTGCGTGCCGGCCGGCCCGCTATCGTGCGGCGCAACCTTGGTGGCAAAGCGATCAAGATGATCTACGCGACCGGCAGTAATGCCGCTGGTCGGCGTGTCGAGACGGTCGACGTACCCGCACTGGAACGACGTCGCTTTTCGCTCACGGACGCGGATGTGGAAGCGCTAGCCCGTCAGGCCTTGTTGATCGAAGCCCATTATGGTTGCCCGATGGATATTGAGTGGGGCAAGGACGGCAACGACGGCCAACTCTATATTTTGCAGGCCCGGCCGGAAACTGTGCAGAGCCGCTCTGGGCGTACCATTCAGCGCTTTACGTTGCAGGGCCGATCCGAGGTGCTCATTGAGGGCCGCGCAATCGGTAGCCGCATTGGCGCCGGCCCTGCGCGCCTGATCCGCGATGTCAGCGAGATGTCACGGGTGCGCGCCGGCGACGTCCTCGTAGCCGACATGACCGATCCGGACTGGGAGCCGGTCATGAAACGCGCGGCCGCCATTGTGACCAATCGGGGTGGACGCACCTGCCATGCCGCGATCATCGCGCGCGAGCTCGGCATTCCGGCCGTCGTCGGCTGTGGCGACGCCACGACCCGCATCACGGAAGGCCAGCTCGTCACCGTCTCCTGCGCTGAAGGCGATACCGGCTATGTGTATGCCGGGCAACTCGCCTATGACCATAGCGCCGTGGAATTGGATGCGATGCCCGCACCACCCGTCCGTATCATGATGAATGTCGGCAACCCAGACCGCGCCTTTGACTTCGCGCAATTACCGAACCATGGGGTGGGACTGGCGCGGCTGGAATTCATCATCAATCGGATGATCGGCGTGCACCCACGCGCTCTGCTCGAATTCGATACCCTGCCGGTGGCGCTCAAGGAAACGATCAGCGTGCATATTGCCGGTTATGCGGACCCTATCGACTTTTTCGTCCGCAAACTGGCCGAAGGCATCTCGCAAATCGCAGCGGCCTTTCATCCCCAACCGGTGATCGTGCGCCTGTCGGACTTTAAGTCCAACGAATACGCCAATCTGATCGGTGGCTCGCTCTATGAGCCGCACGAGGAAAACCCGATGCTCGGGTTCCGCGGCGCGTCCCGCTACGTCGATCCGACCTTCCGCCCGTGTTTTGAATTGGAATGCCGTGCGCTGCGCCATGTGCGCGAGGCGATGGGCCTCACCAACGTGCAAGTCATGGTGCCCTTCGTGCGCACGGTTGCCGAAGCGCAAGCGGTGATCGGGCTTTTGGCTGCCAATGGACTGGAACGCGGCAAGAACGACCTGAAGGTCATCATGATGTGCGAACTGCCCACCAACGCGCTGTTGGCGGACGACTATCTCCAGCACTTCGATGGGATGTCGATTGGTTCCAACGATATGACGCAACTCGTCCTTGGGCTCGATCGAGACTCCGGCGTCGTCGCCAAGCTGTTCGACGAACGCGATCCGGCCGTGCGAAAAATGCTGTCGATGGCCATTCGGGCCTGCAAGGCGGCTGGAAAGTACATCGGCATCTGCGGCCAGGGCCCATCCGATCACCCGGATCTCGCACAGTGGCTGGTCGCAGAGGGCATCGACAGTATTTCCCTCAATCCCGACACGGTGCTTTCCACTTGGATGCTGCTCTCCCAGCCCGATGGAGCCCCCTCAGCCTAAGTCGCTGCGCGCCCGTTCCCAATCCGCGCCGTCAAAAGCCGTGATCTGCATCGCTACAACCGTACCCGGTTGCAGGCAGCGCGCGTGGATACTGATCTGGTCCGGATGCGAGCGGGGCACGTAGAACGATTTGATGCCGCAGTGCCGACAATAAAAATGTCGCGCCACACCGGTGCCAAAGCGGTATTCGGACAAGTGCTCGGCACCGCTCAGCAGCCGAAACTGCGACTGCGGCACGATCAGGTGCAAGTAGCCGGTCATGCGGCAGATCGAGCAATTGCAGTCGAGCACCTCGATCGTAGCGGGGGCATCGATTGCAAAGGACACCCGACCGCAGTGGCAGCCACCGCGATGCACGATCAAGTCACTCACGGCACGACGACCCGCGTAGGCGCCACCACCAAAATCGCATAGCGCCGCCCCCCGGCCCGCTCGATCAAGGCCTCAATCGAAGCGCCGGGTACGGCTGCAGGTGGCGTCACGGGGGGGGACACCACCGCCACCGCATGCTGTCGATAGCCCAGTAGCGCCAGCCATTGCGCCGCCTTCCACCGATAGTGATCTTGGACGAGCCACAAGTAGCGTTGTTCACCACCCGGCGGTATTACCCCCGGCGCCACCGTGCGCACATGCCCGAGATACAACTCCGACATCGCCACAGTCGTCTCGTCTGGTTGCAACAAGCCCAGCGGGTGCCCCGCCGCTGCCGTCTGAATCTCCATCGCAGTCGTCTCTAAGCTAACCAGTGGATTCAGGCACAGCCAAAGCGGTGTCGCGCACAGCACGAGGGTTGCCCCGACCGATGCGCCGAGATCCCGCCAGACGCGATCACGACCACCCTGCACGCGCAAGGCCCAGTAGAGCGCCGCCAGCAGGCCGATCAGCGCGATGCTGGCGAGCAACCAATGGATGGGATCGCGCGTCGCGGGCGCCAACGCCAGTACCAGCGCAGGACCACCCACCGCAATCGCCAACAGGGCAACCAAGCCGCGGGTCAGTCCAAACGTGACACCACGGGCCGGCGCGCCCGCCGCCCGCAGCGAGTCGCCAAATTCGAGCCCCACCATCAACGCAAAACCCAACAACGGGGGGGCGTAATACACCCCGCGCGCCGTGGCCGCGAAGGACAGCAAGATCGTCGCCGGCACGATCGCGCCATAGGCCAGTCGCCAGGCGGTACCCATCGCACCCGGACGGCGCAGATGACGCAAGCCGCGCACAAAGGCCGCCAACCCAAGCACAGTCCACGGAAACAAATAGAGCGGCAGTTCGAGCAAATACTTGCCCGGTGCGTTCAGATGCCCGGCGGTATAGGCGTACTGGTTCGGTGCATCGATCGTGACCGCTCTGCCAACCAAGTTGTACCAAAACAGCACCTTCAACGCCTGTGCGCCGTCCGGGCGCCGCAGTACCCAGAGGACCCAGCCGCCGATCGCCACCAACACTACCGGCAGGACTAACCACAGCGCCGGGCGCAGTAAGTCGCGCCAGCGGCGCTCGAGCACGAGTACGCTCAGAAAGGCGAACCCAGGCACCATCCAGCCAGCAAGGCCCTTGGCATAGAAGGCCAGCACCAAACCCAGCGCCAGTACCGCATAGCCACGGCGGCGTGCGGCCGGCACTTCGGTCGTGAAACTGGCGTACATCCCGGCCAGTGACACGGCAACCCCAGCCACCAGCGGCGCATCCGTCGCCAGCCAAATCAACACGTCGTACAACTGCATGGCCGTCACGGCCACCAGACCCGCCACATAACCGGCGGTCAGGCCGGCCGCGCGACGCGCGATGAACGCGAGCGACAGCGCTGTCAGCAATCCATACAGCAGATTGGGCAGACGGGTCGCTGCCGGGGTCGGGCCCATGGTGGCCACCACGGCGCCGCTCAACCAGTACAGCAACGGCGGTTTCTCGGCAAAGACCTCGCCACCCAGTTGCGGCAGCGCGTGGTCCGCTTGGGCTGCCATGGCCACCGCCAGACTCGCCTCGCGCGGCTCGTCGGGCGTGTAGTACACCCGACAAAACAGCCCCGCCGCCAAGATCGGCACCAGCACCCACAGCAGCCGCGCAAACAGGGCCCGAGTCAAGCGGGCAACTGCAGAAAGTGCGTGCGGTAGTGCGCCAGTTCGCGGATCGAATCGCGCACATCATCCAACGCTTGATGGCTATGGCCCTTCACCACCCCGGCCAACACCCCCGGTGCCCAGCGCTTGGCCAACTCCTTCAGGGTGCTGACATCGAGATTGCGGTAGTGAAAATAGCGTTCCAGCGCCGGCATATGGCGCGCTAGAAAGCGGCGATCCTGACAAATGCTGTTGCCACACATCGGTGAGGCACCGGACGGCACCCACTGCGACAAAAAGGCAATGGTGGCCTGCGCCGCCGCCGCCTCATCGAGGAGGCTGGCCCGGACGCGGTCGGTCAGGCCACTGGCCCCATGCGTGCGGGTATTCCAAGCATCCATCGCGGCGAGCGCCGCGTCGGACTGGTGCACTGCAATCACCGGCCCCTCGGCGAGGAGGTTGAGGTCGCGATCGGTGACAATCGTGGCGATCTCGATAATGCGATCCATCTCCGGGGAGAGGCCGGTCATTTCGAGGTCGATCCAAATTAGGTGGTCGGGTGAGGTATTCATAGTGTGTTGCCCCTGATTCTACCAGAGGCTACAGTGCCGGCACCCCAACGGACCCCGAGATACCCATCCTCACCTTCGCCTTCCTCGCCGCGCTCCTGTTCATGCTCGGCATGCGCCTGCTGCTTGCAGCCCGCCAGATACTTTCAGTACGCCGCCACCGCGACACCGTACCGGCCCCGTTTGCGCTGGCAATCAGCGCCAGCGAGCACAGCAAAGCGGCCGACTACACCGCAGCACGCCTGCAGGTCGGCCGGGTGGACCTCGTCATTGATGCCGCGATGCTGCTGATCCTCACGCTGGGTGGGGGTCTGGCGACCTTGGATCGCCTCGTGGCCGGTTGGGCCCTCAGCCCGATCGCCCATGGGGTGGTTACGCTGTTAGCCCTCATGCTCCTGATGACGCTGGTCGGGTTGCCGACAGACCTGTGGCGCACCTTCGGCGTAGAGGCGCGCTATGGCTTCAACCGCATGACCCCCGTCCTGTACCTGACCGATGCGCTGCGCTCCTCGCTGCTGACGGTTGTTCTGGGCGGGCCGCTGATTGCCTTGATCCTCTTGCTGATGCGGGCGAGTGGTCCGTTGTGGTGGCTCTACGCCTGGGCCAGCTGGACCGTGTTTGGGTTGTCGGTCGCCTTTTTCTTTCCCCGCTTTATCGCCCCCCTGTTCAACAAGTTCCGGCCGCTCGAAGCAGGCCCTTTGCTGGATGCCGTCGTGCGCGTAATGACGCGCTGCGGCTACGCGGCGGATGGCGTCTCGGTGATGGACGGTTCCCGCCGCTCCAGCCACGGCAATGCGTATTTCACGGGCTTTGGTGCACACAAGCGCATCGTGCTATTCGACACGTTGATTGAGCGCTTGCATCCAGAGGAAGTCGAGGCCGTGCTCGCGCACGAACTGGGCCATTTCCGACTGCATCACATCGTGCGCCGTCTGGTGCTGAGTTTCGCCTCCGCCTTCGTCGGCTTTGCAGCCCTAGGTTACGCGGCGACGCGACCCGAGTGGTTTGCAGCGTTTGGGGTCCCCGCACCGACGGCGCATGCGATGCTCGCGCTGTTCCTGTTGGTAGTGCCGGTATTCCTATTCCCCTTCTCGCCGCTGTCCGGATGGCTGAGCCGACGCGACGAATATGCGGCCGATCGCTTTGCTGCGGCGCATGCCGAGGCCTCTGATCTGGCCACCGCACTGGTGAAGCTGTATCGCGACAACGCCTCGACCCTGACGCCGGACTCTTGGTACTCGGCGTGGAACGATTCGCATCCCCCTGCTCTCGCGCGCATTCAGGCACTGACCGGTCCGACCTCATGAGCCACCACGGCGCGACCGATACCCCGTCGGAGCGACGGATCGGTCGTGTCGTCGCCAACCATGGACGCCACGTCGAGGTGCAAGACCATGACGGGCGGCGCGTACCGTGTCGACTGCATGGCCGCAAACTACAGGTGGTCTGCGGTGATGAGGTCGAATGGGCCCCGGATGGGCCGGAGGGCGGCCTGGTCTATGCGGTCTTACCGCGGCACCACGTCCTCGAACGTCTGTCGATGAACGGTCGAGCCGAAACCGTGGTCTCGAATCTCAACCGACTGATCGCCGTCGCCGCCGCCAAACCCGCACCAGATTGGCAGGTGATTGATCGCTATCTGGCCGGCGCTGAATGGGCGGGTCTTTCCGCCGCCATCGCTTTCAATAAGTGTGATCTGGGCGTCAGTGCCGATGACGAGCGTCAACTATTGAACTATGCAGCGATCGGTTACCCGGTCGTGCGTGTATCGGCCCACGGCGCCCCGGGTGTCGAGGCCCTCGCCGCCGCGCTGGAGAATGCCACCTCGGTCTTGGTCGGCCAATCGGGTACTGGCAAATCCAGTCTCCTGAACGCCTTGGTCCCGCACGCGCGCGCGGTCACGCAGGAAATCTCAGCTGCCTCCGAAGAAGGCCGGCACACCACCACCCATGCCGCGATGCATGAGTTGCCAGGCAACGGGCGCCTGATTGATTCACCCGGCGTACGCGACTTTGCCCCGCCCCTGCCAGTACCGGCGGCCGTCGGTTCGGGCTTCCGCGAAATCCACGCGTTGGCGGCCAGCTGTCGGTTTCAGGATTGCCGGCATTTAACGGAGCCCGGCTGCGCCGCACGCGCGGCGGCGGACGCAGGCACGCTATCGCAGCGCCGTTACGCCAGTTACCGGCATCTGTATCAATTGGCCAAAGAATTCGAAGAGCGCTTCCCAGCGCGCAGGCCGCCGCGACTGCGGTAAGCGAAACTCGTTGTCTAGAGGCGCTGGGCTTGGCAACGATGCAAAACCCAAGCACTGCAAAACTCCTGCGCGACCGCTGCGGCAAGGATCAGCGCATCGGCAATCGCCCGGCGAAGGCATGCGCGAGCGTGCCGCCATCCACGTACTCCAGCTCGCCGCCGACCGGTACGCCGTGTGCGATACGGCTGGCGCGGACACCATGCCGCGCGGACAGTTCCGCCAGAAAGTGCGCCGTCGCATCCCCCTCGACAGTTGGGTTGGTCGCCAGCACCACTTCGCGCACCACGCCTTCGAGCAGAATGGCCTCAAACTGCTGTGCGCCCAGTTCCTCTGGCCCCACGCCATCCAGCGGCGAGAGATGGCCCATGAGGACAAAATAGCGGCCGCGGAAACTGCCGGACTGCTCAACCGCCACCACGTCGGCGGGCATCTCGACCACGCACAGTGACGCCACGTCGCGCCCCGGTGCTACACAAATCGGGCACCAATCCGCGTCCGACAGCATGCGGCAGCGCTTGCACTGCCCGATCGTCGCCACCGCGGCCCCGAGCGCACGACCCAACTCTGTCGCACCGGCGCGATCTTTTTCGAGCAGATGAAACGCCATGCGTTGGGCCGTCTTTTGCCCAACCCCCGGAAGCCGGCGCAAGGCCGTAATCAGGTGCGCGAGCGCGGGAGAGTACTGCACGGCGTCAGAGTGGCAGTTTGAAGCCCGGCGGCAAGTTCATGCCTCCCATGACCCCGGACATGCGCTGCTGTGAGGCCGCCTCGATCTTGCGCACCGCATCATTCACTGCCGCCGTACACAGGTCTTCTAGCAGTTCCCGGTCATCCCCCGCCACGGTGGGATCGATGGTGATACGGCTCACTTCGTGCTTGCCATTCATGAGCACCTTCACGGCACCGCCACCGGCCTCGCCCGTCACGGTCATCGCCGCGAGTTCCGCCTGCGCCTTCTGCAAGTTGGCCTGCATCTGCTGCGCCTGGCGCATCATATTTCCCATTCCACCGCGCATCGATCCGTCCTCTTTCTGAAAAATACTTAACTATTGGGTTGAATCGTATCCGCAGCCACGCGCGCACCAAAGCGTTCGCCGAGCTCCATCACTTTTGGATCCGCATCCAAGGCTGCACGCGCTGCAGCCAGCGCTTGGGCTGCTGCACGGGCCTCGCGCTGTGCGAGCGTATCGGACGGCGCTTCAGCACCGGCAACCCCGTGTTCGATCGACAACCCGGTCGCCGCACCAAAACGTCGTTGCAGCGCCTGTTGCATACGTTCTTCCATCTGCGCGGTGTGCAAGCCTTCCTTGCCGGGCTCCAAGCGCAAGCGAACGACGCTACCCTGTAACCCCAACCAAGTGCAGTTCGCGGCCAGTTGGTGGGCCGCGCCGCCCAGCTCCAATCCAGGCAACAACGCCAGCCAGCCCTCGAGGGAAGTCGGCAATACCGTCGTGACCGAGTGCACCTTACTACCACCCACCACCGGTGCGGGCCGCGGCACCGCGACCGGGCGCGTGGGTGCAGCTGCCGGGGCCGTGGCGCGCGTCGGCTCGCTCCCGGGCGCCACGGGCCGGAAAGCCAGCATCCGCAGCAGGGCCATCTCAAATCCGGCACGCGGATCCGGCGCCAGCGGCAGGTCGCGGCGACCCATGATCGCCATCTGGTAGTACAGCTGGATCTCGTCCGCCGCCAGTTGTCCGGCCAATCGCGCGACCACTTCTGGATCGTGCCCAGACTCAGTGGCGGAACCGGGCACAAACTGCTCTAGGGCAACCCGTTGCAGCAGCCCGGACAACTCTGTCAGGACGCGGTCGTAATCGGGCGCTTGCTCATCCAGTGCGCGGATCGTCTCGAGCATAGAGACGGCATCGCCAGCCACTAGACTATCGACCAGACGGGCCACGTGCGTGCGATCGATCGTCCCCAACATGGAACGGACGTCGGCCTCACCAATGCGTCCGGCACCGAAGACCAAGGCCTGATCGAGCAGCGACAAGCCGTCACGCATGCTGCCGTCCGCCGCACGGGCGATCAGCGGCAGCGCACTCGGCTCGGTCTCGATGCCTTCAGCATGCAAGATATGCGCCAGCCGATCGGTGATCAGACCGATGGGCAAACGCTTGAGGTGGAACTGCAGGCAGCGCGAGACCACCGTAATCGGCAACTTCTGCGGATCGGTGGTCGCCAGCAAAAACTTCACGTGCGGCGGGGGCTCTTCCAGCGTCTTCAAAAACGCATTGAACGAATGCCCGGAGAGCATGTGCACCTCGTCGATGAGGTACACCTTGTAGCGGCCGCGCGACGGCGCGTACTGCACGTTCTCGAGCATCTCGCGGGTGTCCTCGACCTTGGTGCGCGACGCCGCGTCGACCTCGATCAGATCCACGAAGCGTCCCTCATCGATTTCACGACAAGCCGCGCAGATACCGCAAGGCTGCGCGCTCACTCCGGTATCGCAGTTGAGTGCTTTGGCCAGCAAACGCGCGATCGTGGTCTTGCCAACCCCACGGGTGCCGGTGAACAAAAACGCGTGGTGGACACGCCCGGAATCGAGTGCATTGGACAGCGCGCGCACCACATGATCTTGGCCGGCGAGTTCGCCGAAGACCTTGGGCCGCCATTTACGAGCCAGAACGAGGTAACTCAAACGGACGGCCCCGTGATGCGTGATGGAGGCGACCCGCGCCGGCACCCTCCGGCACCCGACCGCACCGCTACCGTTGCTCCCTTCCGGGCCTGGCGGGGTTTGCGGCTAGTCGTCGCGGAGGACCGGCGCGGGCCACCATTGAACGAACTTGACCGGATACCGCCGGACCGGTCAGACGCCGGCGCAACAGGCCCCTGGACTGGCATCGCAGGATGCCTGAACCGGTTTCGTTGCGCGCCTCGCCCACCGCCGTACTCTACCGCATTCGCCCCCCGCCAGACACGGTTTCCGGGGGGGCTGCCGCCCATCGCAGCGCGCTACGGCACCCGCTCCGGGCCACCGACCCGGTACGCCACCCCCAACCAGACCCCTCGCGGCGCACCGACGCTGCGGAACTGCTCGGAGCGCCAACGCATCGCACTTGCGTCGAAGCTGTTGCCTGGCGCGGTGAAGACATTTTCACTTAAGGTCGCAAAGGTGTAGTAACGGCGATCGAACACGTTGTCGATGCGCGCCGACAGACGCCAACGCGCGTCCCACGCGTAATACGCGTCAAGATGTACGAGCAGGTGCCCCGGCAGCGCCCCATTACGGTCCTGATTATTTTCATCACCCCGGGCGAACTGACCGGACTGCCCGAGGATCGTTAGCCCCCCACCCAGATGGGCACCCTCGTACTGCGCCCGCGCTTTGAACAGGTGACGCGCCATCCCTGGAATCTGATCGCCCGGTTGGACTTGGATTTCCAGACACGTCGCGCATCGAATTCCGGTGGCCGCTGAATTATCCACACTCATCAGGACGAGGGGCGTCTGGAACGTCGCCTCCAGATAGGTGTAGTGCGCGCTCAGCGCGAACGGGCCTGTTTTGGTCTCCGCGCCCAGTTCAACCCCTTGGCGGCGCGTTCGGCCGACATTCTGGAAATACCCCGTGCCGATGCCGCCACTGGAGATGAACTGAATATCATTATCGAGCGCCGTTCTGAAGATCGACGCGGTGAACGTACTGTAAGCACCGAGCGCCCCACGCGCGCCCAGTTCCGCGGTTTTTGCGATCACCGACTGCAGTGGCGGATCCCCTGAAAACGCGTTCGGCAGGCTGCACGGCGCATTCGGATCCGCGCAACTCAACTCCACCGGCGTCGGTACCCGCGAGCCTTGCTCAATACGCCCGTAGAACGTCAACGAACGGGTGGGATTAAACGTGAGCCCCAGCGCCGGATTGAAACGCGCAAACGCATGCTGTCCATTGAGGGTCGTGCCATGCCGATCCTCCAAGGTGACCTGCGCATCGTTGAAGCGCACGGCCGCGTTCAGAAACCATCGTTCCGTGAGCGCCAACGTATCCGCGCCATAAAGACCGATCGATCGATTGGTCGCCTGCAATGCAGTCGCCAGTACCGTCGGCGCGCTGGACGTCGTATTCCGCGAACTGCCGGCCGACTGGTTGTACTGCCAAAAGTGAGTTGCCCCCTGATCGACGCTCGCGCCTGCGATCAGCGTATTTGCGTAGGTGCCCAGGGTGCCCTGACCCACCAGTTGCAGCGCCATACCGGGCCGATACTGGTCGATCTGCTCGATGACATTGCCCATCGGTTCATTGCCCACACCGATCGGCGTGGCCGGATCGAATGCACCATTCACATTGCTGTTGCGCACCCCGGTACGGACCTGGCGGTAATACAGATTCCCCGACAGCGTCCAGTGCTCGCTCAATCGCTGACGGGCGTTGAGATCTAAAAACACCATCCTGTTTTGTTGCACGTCAGGCCAGGTGTAGGCCTGTGTCGGATCTGCTAACAGCGACCTTGGCAGCGTTTGGTTGCCGGCCAAGTGACTGTCGGCGACGGTGAGCGCCAGCGTCACATCGGTGCCGGCATCGCGATAGCCGACCTTCGCAAACCCTTGCTGCACACGACTGGGATTGTGCGCACCCCAACCCTGCTCATCAAACACCGTACCGGCGACAAAGTAGTCGAGTCGCGCCCCATGCCCACCGGCATCCCACTCGAGCACGTGTCGATCAAAGGATCCACTGCGCACTTGCGCGCCGGCACCCGGGTCATCGAAGCCGCGCTTGGTGGTCAGAACAATAGCGCCACCCAAGGTATTGAGGCCAAACACCGGGTTTGATCCGGGAACAACCTCGACCGAGGCAAGCGCCACTTCCGGAATCAGATCCCAGTTGAGCGCATCGGCAAACGCTTCATTGACGCGCACGCCATCCAAAAAAACCGATACACCCTGCGGCGTACCGAGAATGGGTGAGGCGGTGAAGCCACGAAAATTGATATCCGGCTGAAACGGGTTGGCTTGGGTGTCGTTGCTGTTGACGCTACCCACGTACTGGTTTAACGCGTCCGATAGATCTCTGGATTTGCCATTCCCGAATTGACTGGCGGTGACTCGCTGCACGTTGGCCGGCACTTCATTGAGCGGCAGGTCACTGCCTGGTAAGGGTGCTGTGATCACAACCTCTGGTAACGCACCGGGGGGTGCAAGCCCTTCCGCAGTGGCGGGGCTGCACGCGGCCATACCGAACACACCCCAACGGACGAGCGTGATGAGTGGCGTGACCAACGCAGCGCACAGGCGCCTCCAACCCGCACGCTGGGGCACCACAACCGCTACACCCGGACGGGCTTGATATCTATCCACTGCGCTCACGTTATACGGTCCGTCGTTGCAAGTCGCAGCCAACTCGCGAACAGAAAAATTACACCGTGCGCGATATCCGTAACCGCATCCGATAGCACAAGGCACTGCGGCCCGCAGTGTAGGTCCGGCTTTAGCCTCGGAGCAAGAAATTGCCAAAGTAGACGCCATTCGGGCTATCACTGTTGCCGAACAACACGAAGCGATTTTTAAAGAAGGGGCGGCTCTTGTAACCAATAACCTGAAAGAATTTTCGAAAGTTCCGGGGCTGACGCTAGAAAACTGGGCGGCCTGAAAAGGCCGTCCGTTACCCATGTGACTCCCTCAGAGTCCTTGCGCGCACGAATGACGCGTATTCCCCCGCAGAAAGCAAAAAGCCGGCGTGAGCCGGCTTTGTGTTGGTGTTGGGGCTGGTTGGCGGCTCATCTTGAGCGCAACGGAAAGTCTCGCAGCATCATTGTTCTGGACGGTGGAGATCTGAGGGTGAAGAGTATCCGCTGGAATGGGCAAAGTGACGCCACCATATGCATTGAAGGCGGGATCACGAATTCGTTCAGAAACCAGGTAACGCTTGTTGCTGCAGAGTCTTCGGTCAGGGTTCGCAACCACTTGGATGAGCATTGCGGTGACGTTGGGAGCGCGTCCGCGCCGAGTAGATAGCTTCGGTCATTGGCGGTGACCTAAAACATAACACCTGTGCAGGCTTTTATTGGGGCATTACACAGGCCGCGAAGGGCCGGTAAGCACATCACGAAACACCCTCTTGAGGACTTTTTACACGTCTCCTTCACAGCTCACGCACGGCATTTTGACAGCCATCGAAATGATAGATACCATGGATATCTACCTTTGGAGATGACCCCATGGATACGGCGAGGCTCTTTCAATCTGGCAGAAGCCAAGCGGTACGACTTCCCAAGGAGTATCGCTTCTCCGGCAGCGAAGTACGCGTAGCGCATGTAGGCAATGGCGTCTTGCTTATGCCGGTAGATCAACCCTGGGCGATCATGGAGGCCGCGCTCGAGGAATTCGAGCCTGGGCTCAAACTCACACGCGAACAGCCCGCTCAGCAGGTCCGGCCGGAGATCGCGCGTTGATCCTGCTGGATACGAACATCTGCATTTACATTATTAACGAACGACCGGTTCAGGTGTTCTCTCGTTTCCGAGCGTATCAAGCGGGCGATATCGGTCTTTCCTCCATCGTCGCCGCTGAACTTGCCTTCGGCGTATCTAAGAGCGGTTCGGATCGAAATCGTCGTGCGTTAGATCTCTTCCTCGCACCTCTGGTCATTCTGCCGTTCGATGAGCGTTGTATTTGGAAGTATGGTCAGTTGCGAGCAGCACTCGAACGACAAGGCGAGCCGATTGGATCGATGGATCTACTGATCGCAGCGCATGCGTTGAATGAAGGCGCCACGCTTGTCACCAATAACTTGAAAGAATTCTCTAAGGTTCCGGGGCTGACGCTAGAAAACTGGGCAGCCTGAAAAGGCCGTCTGTTACGGATGGGTCAGAGCAAACCCATCATCCCACCGAACTTGACTAATCTCCCATTTTGGGAGATCATTCATTCATGAGGGTGATCGCCAAAAGCAGTTTGCAGAAATTTTGGGAACGCCCCGGCTGTGGCGACGCGCGTGGCCCGTTGCATAGTTGGTACGACGAGGCGCTCAAGGCCAAATGGCGATCTCCACAGGACATCAAGAGCCAGTACGCGAGCGCAAACATCTGCGGCAACAATCGCGTCGTGTTCAACGTCGGAGGCAACAAGTACCGGTTGGTGGTCGAGGTGCAGTACCGCGCCGGCATCGTCTGGGTGAAGTTCGTCGGCACCAATGCACAGTACGACCGTATCGACGTGGAGAGTGTTCATGAATATTAAACCGATCCGCAGCGATCAGGACCTGCAGGCCGCCTTCCGGCGCCTGGAGGCCATCTTTCAGGCCGAGGACGAGACCCCGGAGGCCGACGAGCGCGAAGTGTTGGTGACGCTGGTCGAGTCCTACGAGAACAAGCACTACGACTTCGGACCGGCCGATCCCGTGGAAGCCATCAAGTTCCGGATGGAGCAGCAAGGCCTTACGGCGCGCGATCTGGAACGGTATATCGGGCCGAGCGGCCGTGTGTCGGAGGTACTCAACCGCAAGCGCCGCCTGAGTCTGCGCATGGTCAAGCGCCTGCACGACGGATTGAAGATTCCCTACGAGAGTCTGCTCGCCGAGGCGCATTAAACGATGATCTACGTCGCGATCACGGCATCAGGACTACGGCGGCAATCAATGCCGCGCAGCCCGCTGACGCCGTCTGGTGCGGAGCGGATGCGATAAGCGCCGCCGACTTCAAAGCGATAAACGATCCTCGACTCACCCGGTTCGAATACAGCCTTGCCACCCATCCAACTCAATTGATCATTGAAGAAGCGATCGAGACGATCAGGGAGCACCACGCTGATCAGCCAATCTGGATTGAAGCGGCACCTTGAGAAGCCGAAACGGCATGCTTCTGGCGTGGTGCCGTTAAGTGCTTAACTAGCGGCGACTGCGGCTCAATCCTATGTTGTTACGGCCACGCACTCGCTGCTGGCGGACGGCGAATATCTGTTGTTGTAACCCACCGGTTTCTGCTCAGGTATGGCTGCCAAAGCATACGCCATAGACGGGGTTTTCATACCGTGGGCCGGCGGGGTCATTGGTGGTAACAGAACCGGATCCAGTCGCTGATTACCCGAGAGGCGTGTAGCTGTGTCTCGAAGCGCTGGCGATGAACACTTTCTCTTTGAGGGTTCGCTGTTAGGCCGCAAGTCAAAATGACTCTGCATTTTTGCAAACAGAGGACGGCGCCTAGAATCAGCGCCTGATCAGGCGCTTCGGACCCTCTCTCAGAGTCGTGCCGCACGCGAATGACGCATATTTCGCGCCAAAAAGCACAAAGCCGGCGTAAGCCGGCTCCATGTCAGGACTGTTTGGCGGAGAGGGTGGGATTCGAACCCACGTATACCTGTGAGGGTATAACTGGAATTCCAGTCCAGCGCCTTCGACCACTCGGCCACCTCTCCGAAGCGCGCAAGCCTAACCGCGGAACGGCGGCGAGGCAAACCTAAATTCGTTATTCGGCACCCGGCGCCTCATGCGGGGCCGACTTCACCGGCGGGGTAGCTTTAGGCTTTGCACCCGAATCAAACGCCGGGGGGGCATCAAGACACCCCTCCTTCACCGTATGGGCGTGCGACTCGGCGGCGCCTTCGGGCACCTTGATGCCATTGCGCACATTAGGCGGGCTTAAGCCCTCGCCGACCCGCAGCGTCGGCACTGAGCGCGCGGCCAGATACGGTGCGTATTTTTCACACAGTTCGCTGCCTCCGTTCTTTTTCTTGTGCATGCCCGGAAAATGCATCGCAGACAGCGCTTTGCAGCCCTCCAAACCAAACGCGGTAGCGGCCAGCGCACACGTCAAAACCAGAAAATTCGGTCGAAAAAACAGCATCATGCAACCCCTGCAGCCGACATTGCGGCCAACACTGCAACCTGTGCCGCCACCGTCAATGGTGTCAGCGGTAAGCGTATACCGGTCCCGGCCAAGCCCAGACGGCAGACCGCCCACTTTGCCGGAATTGGGTTCGGTTCGATAGATAATGCGCTATGCAGCGCCCGCAGTGGCGCATCGGCGGCACGGGCCGCCTCGGCATCCCCGGCCAGCGCAGCCGCACAGACCGCGCTCATCGCCGCGGGACAGACGTTGGCGGTAACGGAAATAACGCCCCTCGCGCCTGCCAGCATCGCGTCCAAAGCGGTCGAATCATCACCCGAGAGTAGGTCGAGGTCCTCCCCACAGAGCGAGCGCAAGGCACGGACCCGCTCGACACCGGCCACGGCTTCCTTGAACGCCACAATCCGCGGGTGTTTTCCCAGACGCGCGGCCGTCTCGGGTAATAAGTCGACGCCAGTGCGGCCGGGGACGTTGTAGAGGATCACGGGCACCGGCGAGTCGTCGGCAATCGCCATAAAGTGCTGGTAAAGGCCTTCCTGAGTCGGCCGATTGTAATACGGGGTGACCACCAGAACCGCGTCAGCGCCGGCGGCGGCCAGCGCGCGCGTGCGTTCGATACTGCCGGCCGTATCGTTGGTGCCACTGCCCGCAATGACCGGAATGCGCCCGGCCACCCGGGCGACGGCCCGACGCGTCAGTTCCAATGCCTCGACCAACGTGACGGTCGGCGACTCTCCCGTCGTACCGCAGACGACAATACCATCCGTGCCTTCTGCCAAGTGCCAGCCCAACAGGCGCTCCCACGCGGCGTAGTCAACCTCGCCGGTTTCGGTCATGGGGGTCACGATGGCCACGATGCTGCCGCTATACATGTGTTCTTGCTCGAAAAACGCCTACCGGGCGGGCGCGCACCGGGGGCGCTGATGGTACTGACGGGGGGGCAAGGGGCGCAAGCAAAACCCCGACCTGCGCCTCATCGCTGTAGACTAAGGGCACCTTCTAGCCCAAAAAGTTCCCGGATGAAGCAGCTTCTTGCCATCTCAGCCATCGGCAGCGATCGTACCGGAATGGTGCACGACTTGACGCGCACCATTGCCGACTGCGGCGGTAACATCATTGAGACGCGCATGTCCGCTCTCGGTTCCGAGTTTGTCATGTCCTTGCTGATCTCCGGCAACTGGCACGCGCTCGCCAAAATCGAGACCGAGGTGAAGCGCATTGGGGAGGCCGGACTGATCGCCATCCAGATTCATCGGACCGAGCCCAGGCCTGTGCGTGCAGACATGCTTCCTTATTCGGTCGATGTCGTCTGCCTAGATCAGACGGGCATTGTCGCCAGCCTGTCTGGCTTCTTCTCGGCGCGTGGCGTGGACATTGCCGAACTCGACACCCACAGCTATGCGGCTGTGCATACCGGGGCACCCATGTTTTCGCTCCGCCTAGTCGTCAATGTGCCGAGTCGAATTCATCTCGGCGTGCTGCGCGAAGAGTTCATGGATTTCTGCGACCAACTGAACTTGGACGCCATTCTCGAACCCGTCAAACACTGATTTAGAGTTTTGCCATGACTGCACCGATCCTCGGCAAGAAAGTTTCCGACATTCAAGCAGCTACGACGGCCGGCCCATGGCGCTTAAAGGGCGCGATCGGTAGCCCGCTCGTCCTGTATTTCTACCCCAAGGACGACACTTCCGGCTGCACAAAGGAAGGGGAAGCCTTTCGGGACCTGCATGCCCAATTCCAACGGGCGGGCATACTGATCCTGGGCGTTTCGCCGGACAGCCTCAGTGCGCATGAAAAATTCCGCGCCAAATATGACTTCCCGTTTCACCTGATCGCCGATACTGAGAAGTTGGTCTGCAGTCATTTCGACGTGTGGAAGGAAAAAAGCATGTATGGCCGCAAATACATGGGCGTCGAACGCAGCACCTTCCTGATCGACGCCAAGGGCGTTCTGCGTGCGGAATGGCGCAAGGTAAAGGTCCCCGGTCATGCCGAGGCGGTTCTCGAGGCAGCTCAGGCGCTGACCCCAGACGCATGAGCGAGCGAGGCCGTAGCGCGCGCGCTTCGCGCCGCGCGCACCGCACATTTGTATTGGATACGAACGTGCTCATGCACGATCCTACGGCCATTTTTCGTTTCGCCGAACACGACGTTTACATACCTATGCGGGTGCTTGAAGAACTCGACGCCGGAAAAAAAGGCGTTTCCGAAGCCGCTCGCAACGTCCGCCAGGTCAGCCGCTTTCTCGACGAGTTGATGCAGGGCGCTAGCAAGGCACAAATCGATGCGGGCCTCCCGCTACCAAGCGTGGTCAAGAACGTAAACGGTGAGGCGAGCGCCTCCGGCCGCTTGTACTTTGAGACGCAATCATTTGATTCGACGCTGCCTGAACTACCGGGACAAGGCGCAGACAACGCCATTCTCGGTCAGGCACTGGCGCTCAAACGCGCGCTAAAAAAGACCGCTGTCACCTTGGTCTCTAAAGACATCAATCTGCGGATAAAGGCCGCCATCATCGGCGTGAACGCCGAAGATTATCGCAACGACCAAACCATAGAAGATGCAGACCTGTTGCATACCGGTTCAATCGCCCTGCCAGCGGACTTCTGGGACACGCATGGCAAAGAGATGCAGTCCTGGAAGGAACAGTCCCGCACCTTCTACCGCATTACCGCGCCGGTCGTGCGGGACTGGTATCCCAATCTCTTCGTCTACGATGATTACAGTGCCGGCCTAGAATTGATCGTACGTGAGGTCGTCGGCGATACGGCGACGCTGGAGTTAACGGTCGACTACCGTACTGGACGGCACCCCGTCTGGGGCGTGGCGGCCCGCAATCGCGAACAGAATTTCGCGCTCAACCTGCTTATGGATCCGGAAATCGACTTTGTGACGGTGCTTGGGCCTGCAGGCACCGGCAAGACCCTCATGACGCTCGCGGCAGGCTTGGCACAGACGCTCGATGCACGTCGGTTCAACGAAATCATCATGACCCGCGTCACGATCCCCCTCGGTGAAGACATTGGCTTTCTCCCGGGCACCGAGGAGGAAAAAATGGAGCCTTGGATGGGGGCCCTAATGGACAATCTGGAGGTGCTGAACCAAAGCCAAGAAGGGGGCAATTGGGCCCGCGCCGCGACTAACGATTTGCTGCGCAGTCGCATCAAGATTCGCTCGCTCAACTTCATGCGCGGCCGTACCTTCCTCAATCGCTTCGTCATTCTCGATGAAGCACAAAACTTAACACCCAAGCAAATGAAGGCACTCGTGACACGGGCGGGACCCGGCACTAAGATCATTTGCCTCGGCAATATCTCCCAGATCGACACGCCTTACCTGACAGAAACCAGTTGCGGCTTGACCTATGTTGTCAATCGCTTTCACCGCTGGCGCCATGCGGGCCATGTCACGCTGGTCCGCGGCGAACGTTCGCGTCTCGCGGACTACGCCTCCGAATCGCTCTGATCGGGAACCTTCGGGCCGCATTAATGTCTGACCTGCCGATGCACTCCCCGTCACGACTATTGCCGCAACTGTTGGTCCTGCTGTCGTTCGCGCTGGCCGTGATCGGACCGGCGACGGCGACGCCTGTGCCAGGCAATGAGCTGCCCAATATCGGCACGCCTGCGGACGTCATCATGACGCCGCGCGAGGAGTACGAAATAGGCTCGATGATTACCAAGGGACTGCGCGATAACGGTCAGATTCTCGACGACCTCGAGGTCAGCGAATACATCCAGTCCGTCGGTTCCACTCTGGCGGCACGCGCGCAGGAAGGCACCGTAAAGTTTACTTTCTTTGTTGTGAAAGACCCCGGCATCAATGCCTTTGCCCTGCCCGGCGGCTTTATTTTTGTAAACGCAGGCCTGATCCTTGCGACCGCCAGCGAAAGTGAGTTGGCCGGTGTCCTGGCGCATGAAGTTTCCCACGTCACCCAGCGCCATATGGCGCGAAAAATGCAGGCGGCAAGCCGCGCCTCGCTTGCCTCCACGGCAGCGATGCTCGCCTCTATCGTGCTCGGCGCACTCTCCCACAGCAGCGACGTCGGCATGGCCGGCGTGATGGCCAGCACCAGTGCGATGCAGCAGCAACAGTTGAATTATTCCCGCGAAAACGAATTCGAGGCCGACCGAGTCGGCATCGGCGTCTCCGCGGCGGCGGGCTACGATCCGTATGCGATGGCCACGTTCTTCGAGACGCTGAACCGACGCATGGGCGGCAGTGGTGCCAACGCCAAGATTTTGGAGTTCCTACAGACCCACCCAGTGACAACCGCCCGCGTCGCCGAAGCCAAAAACCGCGCCAGCGACTACCCATTGGTGCGGCCGGTGGATACGACGGGTTATCAGTTGGCTCGCGAACGGCTGAAGGCCCTGGCCTTGCCCACCGGCACCAACCCCCACGACGCGTACCCGGAAGTGGCCGCGCTCGGCACCGACACCATTGCCGATTTCCGCCTCTACGGCCGGTCACTGGCGCTGGTACAGGCCAACCTACCGAAAGAGGCCATCCCGAGCCTGCAGGGGCTGGTCGCTCGGCATTCCGACACCATGGAGTACCACACGGCCTTAGGACAAGCTCTGTTGGCCGCGGATGACATCGAGGCGTCAAAACAGGTGCTATCGCATGCCAAGGATCTGTTCCCCCGTAATGTACCCGTCACGGTCCGCTACGCTGAGACGCTGATGCGCGCCAATGAAGCGCGCCAGGCGCACAACCTGCTGTTGGATCTTTTTAACGCCATCCCGCCGACACAGGATCAAGTGCGCTTAATCGCACTAGCCGCCAACGCCGCTGGCGAATCCGCTGAAGCGGATTACTATATGGCGGAGTATCATGTGATGAGTGGCGACCTGACCCTCGCGATCATGCAACTGCGTCAGGCGTTGGCAACGCCGCAACTGACACCTGTACAGCGGTCACGCTTCAAAGCGCGGATCGAGGAACTGAAAGAATACCTGCCGATGCGGCTGCAGGGCGCTGTCGACCGTGGCGAACCGCTACCGAGCAAAATCCCCGACGAACGGCGATGAGATTGAAACGACCCATCATGCACAATTGGAAACGCCCCCACATCGTTAGAATAGTCGCCACCCTATTGGCACTGTTCAGTGGCACACCCACATTCGCTGCGGACCCACCGAAGTCCTCCAAGGATCCATTCGAGTCCGTGAATCGGGTCACTTACAAATTCAATGACGCGTTGGATCGTAGTTTTCTGCGGCCGGTGGCGGAAGGGTATCGAGCCCATGTGCCAGAACTGATCCGCAATGGCCTGAGCAATTTCATAACGAATCTCGAATACCCAACAGTCATCGTCAATGATGCGCTACAGGGCAAACTGCGCTCGGCGGGGCAGGATTTCACCCGACTGCTAGTCAATTCCGTGGTCGGCGTGGGCGGCTTTGGTGATCCGGCCACTAAATTCGGGTTACCAATCCACAACGAAGACTTCGGACAGACGCTCGGACACTGGGGTGTTGGACCCGGGCCGTACATCATGATCCCGTTACTGGGGGCCTCCGACCTGCGCGACGCTCCCAGCTGGATCATCGACGCACACACGGCAGGGGAACACTACGCGACAGATCGACCACTACGTTATGGCTTAGGCGGCCTCAGCGTCTTCGAAATTCGAGTGCAAGCCCTCGCCGCTTCGGCTGCGATCGATGCCGCCTATGACCCTTACACGTTGGTCCGTGACGCCTATTTGGCGCGCCGAAATTATCTCGTCCACGATGGCAACGTACCCGCTGACGACGCAGGCTACGAACTGACCGACGACGGCACCATCGAATAAACTGGGGTCATCCGGCCGACGGCACGAGCAACGCAAGCACGCCGCCGACCCGAGCCAGAGACATCGCCGTCGCCGGCAAGCCACGGACGGTGGGTACCAGACCCCGCCGAGCGCCTTCTGCCAACCAAGCGAGCAAGACCGCTACACCCGCGCTATCGATGGACGCAATCGCTGCCAGATCCAGGTGCCGCGGCGCCTGACCACGAAACAAGCGCAGACCCTCGCGATAGGCCGCGCTGGCATTCGCATAAACGAGGTCGCCCGAGAGGACGAGTCCGTCGGCGTTTGCTGCAAAATGGCACTCACTCACGGCTGGCCCACACCCGACTGCGCGACTTCCTTCTCCAGTCGGGTGATCACCGCATCCAGTCCGCGTTGGCTGATCTCTGTACCCAGATCAGTGCGGTAATTTTTCACGTAGGAAATCCCCTCGATGATGACATCGAAGGCCTTCCAGCCCGCCGCGGTATGACGCAGTTTATAGTCAACAGGCACCACCACGCCGCTGGAACGGGTCACTTCGGTACGTACGGTAGCAAGATCCGGATTGGCATCCCCGCGGTACGGCAAAATTTTGAATTTATCTGCCGAAAAGTCGGCCAACGCACCACCGTAGGTCTTCATCAACATTTGCACCATCGCCGCAACAAAGCGCTGGCGCTGTTCCGCTGACGCAGTGCGCCAATTTTGTGCAAGCACCAACTGCGCGGCGTATTCCGTATCGAACCTCGGCAGCAGAATGCTATCGACCAACGGGAGCGCTTTCTTCGGCTCCTTGCGGATGGCGGCACGGTTCTGATCAAGCGCCGCAAATAACTGACGCGCCGTCGCCTCCATCTCAGCCTGCGGCCCCGCCGTCGCCTCAACGGTCGCAGGCGCTGCGATGGACGCCTCGGCCACGAACAGGATCGCCGTCGCCGAAATTAACCCAAATCCTGGGGCCATTAGGCCAAGCAATGCGCCGGCTACACGATGTCTCATTCTCATTCCTTCTTGGCTCCCTGGCCGGCCTTATCAAACAAAAACTTGCTGATCAGATTCTCGAGCACGACAGCCGATTGGGTCATTTCCACCCTATCTCCGTCCTTGTAATTGGTCACCGAACCACCGGGCGTAAAGCCCACATAATTACCACCCAGCAAACCGGCGGTGTAGATCGCCACATCGCTGTCGTTGGGAATGTGGTCATAGCGCTGATTGATGGCCAAGTGAACGACTGCCTTGTAACTCGTCGAATCGTAGTCGATCGTTTCTACACGGCCGATCGTCACGCCACCGATGGACACAGGCGCACCCGCCTTGAGGCCACCGACGTTGTCGAAGTTGGCGCTGAGATGGTAGTCGTGGCGGCCAAATTCAAGTCCGTGACTGCTAATTTGTGTTGCCATAAAGAACAGAGCAGCAAAGCCCAGCAGCACAAACAAGCCGGTACCGATCTCAATCGAAGGGTTTCTCTTCATCAAAGGTCTCCGAAGATCACAGCAATACCGCCGTGAGCATGTAATCAATCGCAAGGATAGCCACCGACGAGTTCACGACCGTGCGCGTGGTGGCACGGCCTACGCCCTCTGCCGTTGGCAGGGCGTGGTAACCCTCAAAAACAGCGATCGCGCTGCAGGCAATCCCGAAGGCCAAACTTTTCACCACGCCTTCGGTAATGTCTCTTAACTCGACCGCGCCACGCATCTGCGACCAGAACTGGCCAGAATCCACACCCATCATCGCCACGCCGACCACTTGGGCGCCAAAGATGCCGATCGTTGCAAAGATTGCAGCCAGCAAAGGCATCGACACCACACCGCCTAAAAATCGCGGCACGCAGATCCGACGCACCGGATCAACCGCCATCATGTCCATGGCCGCCAATTGGTCCGTAGCCAGCATGAGTCCGATTTCAGAGGTGATCGCAGTGCCAGCACGCCCGGCAAAAAGCAGCGCGGTGATCACCGGTCCGAGTTCGCGCAGCAAGCCCAATGCCGCAGCGGTGCCCAACGACTCGGTCGACCCGAAGCGGCGCAGCAAGTCGTATCCTTGCAGGCCGAGCACCATACCGACGAACAAGCCGGAGAGCATCACAATCACCAGCGACAACGCGCCGGTCATGTGGACCTGTTCTAGCAGCAAGCGGGGACGCCGCAGCGTCGAGGGCACCCCCGCCACGAGACGCCCTAGGAAGAGCGTAAAACGCCCGAATTTGACGAGTGTTGTCGTCACACTGGCGGCGTTCATCAGTCCGTCCCCAGCATATCAGTAGCCACGTCCACCGCCGGGTAATGAAAGGGCACCGGACCTTCGGCCGAACCCGACATGAACTGGCGTACGACAGGATCCGGATCGGCGGCCAACGCGGCCGGCGTACCCGCTGCCGCGATACGGCCACCGGAGAGCAACACCAACCGATCAGCGAGGCGCTCAATCACATGCACGTCGTGAGAGACCACGATGCTTGTGATACCCAAGGCTTGATTCAGGTCGCGGATCAACTTCAGCACCATGCCGAGGGCAATCGGATCTAGACCCGCGAACGGTTCATCGTAGATCAGGATCTCCGGGTCCATCACCACCGCCCGGGCCAGCGCAACGCGGCGGGCCATGCCACCTGACAACTCGGCCGGCAAGAGGCGCGCAGCGCCACGCAGGCCGACGGACTCGAGTTTCATCAACACGATGCGCGCAACCACCGGTTCTGGCAGATCCGTGTGTTCGCGCAAGGGAAATGCGACGTTCTCGTACACATCGAGGTCCGTGAGCAGCGCTCCATTTTGAAAGAGCATGCCCATGCGGCGGCGCAGCGCATACAGGCCACGCCGATCCAACATCGCTAAGTCCTGACCGATCACAGTGACCCGGCCGGCGGTCGGCTGAATTTGGCCGGTTAGCAATTTGAGCAACGTCGTCTTGCCCGTGCCGGACGGACCCATGAGAGCGGTCACCCGACCGCGCTCGATGGCAAAGTCCAAGCCCGACAGTACCTGGCGGCCCCCGACCGTATAGCCGACGTCATCAAAACGCGCCACACAGTCCTCGCTGCGCATCAGGAGGGCCTGCGAACGCACAGGGAGGCCTGAACGAGTCGGCCACCGACTCGGCAAGGCACAGGACGCCTCGGGGCGGCGCAAACCATACTCGAACTCCTCAGGGACGGGGGCCGGCCATGGCCGCCAGAGTAGGGACCGATGTGGCGGTAGTTGGTTCCATGATAGCCGATTCGCCCCGAACACCCGACCGGTCACACGTCCAAGTAGCGCAAAGATCTTATTAGTACTAAAATGGTCCTGAATCCATCTAGGTGCCTTCTGTGCTCCGAATCAGCAAACTGACCGACTACGCCACCGTGCTGCTCGCCCACCTCGCCGAAGACGGCGCCGGGCAGCGGACGGCCGTGGAACTCGCGGAATGGTCCAAAATTGGACTGCCCACCGTGAGCAAGGTACTGAAGGAACTGCAGCGGGCCGGCCTTGTCGTCTCTACCCGCGGCGCGCGTGGCGGCTATAGCCTGGCCCGCTCGGCCGATACGATCAGCGCAGCCGACATCCTCGATGCCGTCGAGGGCCCGATCGGCCTTACCGAGTGTTCAATACATCCGGGCCAATGCGAACTCGAATCCAATTGCCGCGTCGGCCGGACCTGGCAGCGGGTCAATCTCGCCATCCACCAAGCCCTTGCCGACCTGCGTTTAACGGACTTGGCCAATGCCGAAGCAGGCGCCATTCCGGAACTGATCATCCGCATCGGGCCTCGCCTCACCATCCGGTCCCGCACGGAGTCTGCATGAGCACCCCCACCGCCCCAGACCTCGAGCAACTGGTTGCGCAAAAGTACCGCCATGGGTTCGTGACCGATATTGAGTCCGACACCCTGCCGCCGGGCCTCAACGAGGACGTGATCAGGGTCATCTCACGCAAGAAGGCCGAACCGCAGTTCTTGCTCGACTGGCGCCTGAAGGCATTCCGGCTCTGGCAAACGCTGACCGAGCCCACCTGGGCACACGTCGCACACCACCCGATAGACTATCAGTCCATCTCCTACTTCTCGGCTCCGAAATCCAAGACGGATGGGCCGAAGAGTCTTGCCGACGTGGATCCGAAACTGCTGGCCACCTACGACAAGCTTGGCGTCCCGCTGCACGAACGCGCCCGCCTCGCCGGTGTCGCCGTGGATGCGGTATTTGATAGCGTCTCGGTCGCGACGACTTTCAAGGACCGTTTGCACGCCGCCGGCGTCATCTTCTGCCCATTTTCAGATGCCGTCCGCGACCACCCTGCTCTGATCGAACAGTACCTCGGTAGCGTTGTTCCCCAGGGCGACAATTTTTATGCGGCACTGAATTCGGCCGTCTTCACTGACGGGTCTTTTGTTTACATCCCAAAGGGTGTGCGCTGCCCGATGGAACTGTCGACCTATTTCCGCATCAACGCGGCCAATACCGGTCAGTTTGAACGGACTCTGATCATCGCCGACGAAGGCAGCCACGTAAGCTATCTAGAAGGCTGCACGGCGCCGATGCGCGACGAGAACCAATTGCATGCCGCCGTCGTCGAGCTCGTCGCGTTGGAAAGCGCGAACATCAAGTACTCCACGGTACAAAACTGGTACCCGGGTGACGAAAACGGCATTGGCGGCATCTATAATTTCGTCACAAAACGCGGCGAATGCCGTGGCCGCAACTCGCGCATCTCCTGGACGCAGGTCGAAACTGGCTCGGCGATCACGTGGAAGTATCCGAGTTGCGTCCTGATTGGCGAAGGATCGGTCGGTGAGTTTTATTCCGTTGCGGTTGCCAATCACCTGCAACAAGCCGATACCGGCACTAAAATGATCCACATTGGTGCGAACACCACTAGCACCATTGTCTCCAAGGGCATCTCCGCCGGCCGCGCACAAAATACCTATCGCGGCTTGGTGAAGGTACTGCCTTCGGCGAGCGGTGCGCGCAACTACACGCAATGTGACTCGCTGCTCATGGGGCCCGATTGTGGCGCCCACACCTTCCCCTATGTCGAAGTGAAAAACCCTTCGGCTGTGGTGGAGCATGAGGCAACCACCTCCCGCATCGGCGAGGACCAGTTGTTCTATCTACTGCAGCGTGGACTCTCGCAGGAAGATGCCGTCAACATGATCGTCAATGGTTTCTGCAAGTCCGTCTTTAACGAATTGCCGATGGAATTCGCGGTCGAGGCTCAAAACCTCCTCGCGCTGAGCCTGGAAGGCTCCGTCGGCTGACCCCGAGAGAATATTCATGACCCAGATTCAGCGCGGGGACCTTGTCCTCGACATCAAAAACCTCGTTGCCAACGTCGCCGGCCGCAACATCCTGAAAGGCCTTGATCTCACGGTACGCGCCGGGGAAGTCCACGCCATCATGGGACCAAATGGCGCGGGCAAATCGACCCTCGCGCAGATTCTCGCGGGGCGCCCCGACTATGAGATCAAGAGTGGCACGGTTACCTATCTGGATGAGGACCTGCTGGCCTTAGCGCCAGAAGAACGCGCCCGCCGTGGCGTCTTTCTTGGTTTCCAGTATCCGGTCGAAATTCCCGGTGTGAACAACGTCTACCTACTCAAGGCCGCACTAAATGCGCGGCGTCGCCAGGCCGGATTGCAGGAAGTTGATGCCTTTGAGTTCATGGCAATCATTCGTGAAAAAATGAAACTCATGAAGATGGATGAAAGTTTCTTGAAGCGCGGTGTCAATGAAGGCTTCTCTGGCGGTGAGAAAAAACGCAACGAAATTCTGCAAATGACGGTGCTCGAGCCGACGCTGGCCATACTCGACGAGACCGATTCGGGGCTGGACATCGACGCGCTCAAAGTCGTCTCCACCGGCGTCAACAGCCTGCGCCAAGACGACCGCGCCATCATCCTGGTCACGCACTATCAGCGACTGCTGGACTACATCGTGCCAGATTACGTCCATGTGCTTGCCGGCGGGCGCATCGTTCGTTCTGGCGATCGGACGCTGGCACTCGAACTGGAGGAGCGTGGCTACGACTGGCTCGTCGAGGGGTCGAGCGCAGCATGAGTGCGCGTCTCTCGCCAGCCCTCACGCGAGTCCGCGCGTTGCTGGCCGACGCGTTGTCGCCGACGCGCCTCGATACGTTGGATCGGTTGATCGCACTCGGGTTACCGACACCCCGAGATGATGCGTTTCGCTATACCAATCTGCGCCTGCTTGACCGGCGTGACCTGGCGCCTGCAGCGGCCGGCAGCAACACAACTACCACGCTGCCCGCAGACTTGCCGATTGGCGCCGATCGCCTCGTGTTCCTGAATGGTCATTTCGACGTGGCGCTCTCCCGGTTGCCCGCAACGCTGCGAGTGGAAACGGCGCCGCGCACCACGTGCGATGCAGGGTCGATCTCGGCTGTGGACCGTATCCGCCTGTTGAACACCGCACTCAGTGGCACACACACCACGGTGGTGGTGCCACGCAATACCCAGGTTTCCTTGGATCTCATCGCCCTGTCGACGGTCGGTTGCGGCTATCCTTCCCTCACATTTCAGGTCGAGAGCGGCGCTCAGTTGCACGTAATCGAACAGCATACCGGCGCCGACGAGGTGGAGTCGCTGACCGCAGCCGTGATCGATTTTGAACTCCAAGACGGGGCCATCGCCGACCATACACTGCTACAGGTGGCGGGCAATCGTGCTGTGGTGATCGGCGATGTACGCGCCCACGTTGGACGCGATGCCACCTACCGCCACCGCTCAGCTGCTCTTGGGGCGCAACTGTCCCGCTTCGATGTCACCGTGCATCTCAACGCAGCGGGGGCCTCGACTGCCCTGTCTGGCCTCTTTTTGGCCGATAGCACCCGTGAGCACCATCTGCGCACGTTGATCCATCACGCCGCTCCGGATTGTCCTAGCGATCAACTCTATCGCGGCGTCGCCAGTGGCCGCGGGCGCGGCAGCTATGATGGCAAGGTCATCGTGGATGCCGGGGCCAACGGAACGAACTCGGCACAGTCGAGCAAAAACTTGCTGCTGTCCCCGGACGCGTCGATCGAGACGCGACCACAACTCGAAATCAATGCCCATGCGGTCAAATGTTCGCACGGCGCTACGACAGGCTCGCTCGATGAGAACATGCTGTTCTACTTGCTGTCCCGCGGCCTTGACCGCGATACGGCACGCGCAGTCCTGACCTATGCCTTCCTCGGTGATGTACTGAAAGGATTTACACCAGCAATACGGGCCTTCGTCGAAGCGCGCGCGCTCGGCCGTTTGCCGGCAGCCGACCGAATCCGGGAGTTCGTTGCATGAGCATCGCACCTCTCTATGACTTGACGGCGATCCGTGCCGATTTTCCGATCCTCTCGCGACCGATTCGCGGCAGACCACTCGTCTATCTGGATAATGGTGCCTCTGCTCAACGACCGCATGCGGTTATTAATGCAGAACGCCGCTATGCCGAAGAATCCCACGCCAACGTACATCGCGGCGTACATACCCTGTCGCAGCGCGCCACCGATGCATTCGAGGGTGCGCGCGAGCGGGTACGCCGATTCCTCAATGCCCGTTCGACCCGCGAGATCATCTTCACTCGCGGCACGACCGAATCGATCAATCTGGTCGCGCAGTCCTACGCCCGGCCACACCTGCAGCCAGGGGATGAGATTCTCGTCACCCGACTGGAGCACCACGCCAACATCGTGCCCTGGCAACTGGTGTGCGAGGCCACGGGGGCTCGCGTCGTCGTCGTACCCATCAATGACCGCGGTGAGGTCGATCCGGAGGACGTGCGCCGACTGCTGAGCCCCCGCACGCGTCTGCTCGGCATCGCCCACGTGTCCAACGCGCTGGGCACCATACTGCCGGTCGCTGAGATGATTGCGATCGCCCACGCGGCGGGTGTGCCGGTATTGGTGGATGGCGCCCAGGCCGTGCCGCACCTGACCATCGACGTACAAGCCCTCGACGCCGACTTTTACGCATTTTCCGGCCACAAACTGTATGGCCCAGATGGGATCGGGGTCCTCTACGGACGAGAATCGCTGCTCGCTGCCATGCCACCCTGGCAGGGCGGCGGTGACATGATTCTGCACGTCTCTTTTGAAGGCACCACCTACAACGAACTGCCCTACAAATTCGAAGCGGGCACTCCCCACATGTCGGGCGCCGTCGGGCTTGCGGCAGCGATCGATTACGTCGAGGCCATCGGCCTGTCGAAGATTAGTGCTTGGGAGGCCATCCTGCTCACCCATGCCACTGAGCGACTGTCCCGCATCGAAGGTCTGCGCTTCATCGGCACAGCGCACCACAAGGCAGGACTCGTGTCCTTCGTCGTAGACGGCATACACCCACACGATCTCGGCACCATTCTCGATGAGCGGGGCGTTGCCATTCGTACCGGACACCACTGCGCGATGCCCGCCATTGCAACGTTCAAGGTGCCGGCGACCGCCCGCGCCTCGTTCGGTCTTTATAATACGCTCGACGAAATTGACGCCCTCGCCGACGCCGTCGTCTACGCGCGCGACCTGTTTCGCTGAGGCTTACATGGACTTAAAGGATCTTTACCGAGATGTCATCCTCGACCACAACAAGCGGCCGAGAAACTTCGGCGTGCTCGCCGCACCGGCAATCGCTGCGCAGGGCCACAATCCGCTGTGCGGCGACCAACTGACGATTTACGTCGACCTCGATCACGGCACCATCAAAGAGGTCCGTTTCGAGGGCAGCGGCTGCGCCATCTCCGTGGCCTCCGCGTCTATGATGACGGAGGCGGTCAAAGGACTTGATGCCGCGGCCTTCGCTGCACTGCATGCGCAGATCCATGCCGTACTGACCCAGCACGACGCGGAAGTCCCCGCCACGCTGGGCAAACTAGCAGCCCTTGGCGGCGTCCGTGAATACCCCGCTCGCGTGAAATGCGCGAGCCTTTCCTGGCGTACGCTCGAAGCCGCAATTGCCGGCGCGGGCACCGCTGTCACTACCGAATAACTCTCATGCACCACCAAGATCGCGAACCGTTCGTCGTCAATGAAGATGTCAAAGCCGTGCTGGTTCCCGCCGGCATTGAAGTCAAGCTCCGGGTTGGTTCCGTAGGCTATATCACCCAGGCACTGGGCGGCAGCTTTACCGTCTATGTGGAAGGCAACTTATTCCGGATCGCCGGCGAAGACGCCAGCGCGATCGGCAAAGAACCCCCTATACGGATCGAATTGCCACCGAACGCAACCGACGCAGACGTTGAAGCGTTGGCATGGGCGCAATTAAAAACCTGTTTTGATCCCGAGATTCCGGTGAACATTGTGGACCTCGGTCTCATTTACGCTTGCGTCATCGAGCCACGAGAGGATGGTGGGCGCCTAGCCAAAGTCCGACTAACCCTGACGGCACCAGGATGTGGCATGGGTGAGGTCCTCGTTCAGGATGCCAAAGACAAGCTGCTCGCGATCCCGACCATCGCCGCTGCTGACATCGAACTGGTCTTTGATCCGCCCTGGGACCGAGAGATGATGTCGGACGAGGCGCGGCTACAAATGGGCATGATGTGAGCGAGGGTATTTGGGTTGACATCGCGCCCGCAGGTGATGTGCCGCCGGGCGAACACCGCACCTATGTGGCGAACGGATGGTACATGGTGGTCTATCATGTGCAGGGCGCTCTTTATGCATTGGAGGACCGATGCACCCATGATGACAATCCGATTGAAGAGGGCGTGGTTGAAGGCCTGGAGGTCATCTGTCCACGCCACGGTGCGCGCTTTTGCTTGAAGAGCGGTGCCGCAATGACGCCACCAGCCTACGAACCGGTGAAGACCTTTGCCGTCGCGGAATCCGGCGGGCGGCTACGCGTCTGCGTGGATTAAGGCCAGGCCATGAAGACGCTCTACGTGGCCCGGCACGCAACTGCCCAAATAGAATCCGCCACGGGCAAAGATTTTGATCGTCGGTTGGCGCAACGCGGCGAACTGGAAATTGCGGCAATTGCGGCCCGCACCCAGCAGCTCGAACGCGGTTTGGATCTGATTGTAGCCAGCCCCGCTGCCCGCACCGTTGCCACAGCCGCCGCTTACGCCCGCGTCTTTGGCCTAGGGCAAGACCGATGCATGACCAACCCGACGATTTATTCTAACGATGACGGCCATCTGCTCGAGTTGATCCAATCATTGCCTGACACCGCAGATCGTGTTCTCGTGGTCGGCCACAATCCAGTGATCAGTGCGGTCGCGCGTTGGCTTGCCAATACCGATGACTTTCCAGAGTTCGTACCCGCTGCGATTGCGGTATACGAATTAGAGATCGACACTTGGGCGCACGTCGATCCCACGCTCGTGCGTCTGGTGGCCCGGCTCGCGCCCACTGACTGAAACGCGCCTCAGCCTCCCAATGCCAGCAACGAGGCATTGCCACCCACTGCGGCGGTGTTCACCGTCGTTGTCTGCTCATTGGCAAAGCGATGCAAATAATGCGGACCACCAGCCTTAGGACCGGTACCCGATAACCCATTGCCGCCGAAGGGTTGCACGCCGACCACGGCACCGATCATGTTGCGATTAACATAGATATTGCCGGCCCGCGACCGTGCACGGACCCTTTGAATGGTCGAGTCGATGCGCGTGTGCAAGCCCAGCGTCAGACCAAACCCGGTCGCGTTGATGTCGTCGACCAACGCATCAATGTCCCGCGCCTGCCAACGGACCACATGCAGTACGGGCCCGAAGACCTCCTCTTTCAGCTCAGCAATCGACCCAATCTCAATCGCAGCGGGGGCCACGAAGTAGCCGCTGTGCATATCGGCAGGGACTGCAACGCGGTGCGACCAACGCGCACCCTGACGGACTCGTGTGATGTGGGCTTCAATGCGCGCACGCGCCTCAGGATCAATCACCGGTCCCAGATCGGTCTGCAGCAGGGCCGGATCCCCTAGTCGCAACTGATCCATCGCCCCAGCCAACAATGTTTCGACACGATCAGCGATATCTTCCTGTACGCACAGAATACGCAGCGCCGAACAACGCTGTCCGGCGCTGCCAAAGGCCGACAGGAGCGCATCGTTCACCACCTGCTCGGGCAGTGCTGAGCTATCGACGATCATGGCATTCTGGCCGCCGGTTTCGGCGATCAGTACGGGGATGGCGCCATCCCGTGCGGCCAGTGCCCGGTTAATCGCGGTGGCTGTGTCATTTGAGCCGGTGAAGGCGACGCCGGCAATGCGCGGATCTGCGCACAGGCGCGCCCCCACCGTGGGCCCATCGCCGGGCAGGAACTGTAGCGCCGCGACTGGCACGCCGGCCTTATGCATAACTTGCGCCGCAAACGCCGCCACCAGCGGCGTCTGCTCAGCAGGTTTGGCAATCACCGTATTGCCTGCGGCCAGCGCCGCTGCGATTTGACCGGTGTAGATGGCCAGCGGGAAATTCCAAGGGCTGATACACACGAACACGCCGCGGCCACGAAGCCCTAATTCGTTGCTTTCACCCGTAGGGCCTGGCAAGGGCAGCGCGCGCCCAAAGTCGACACGCGCGCGATGCGCGTAGTAGCGCAGGAAGTCGACCGCCTCACGAATCTCGGCCACGGCATCCGGAAGCGTCTTGCCCGCTTCCCGACACAAGAGACTGACCCATCGGTCACGCTCGAGCTCGTACGCATCCGCGGCCCGCTCGAGGATTGCAGCCCGTTCGATGGCCGGGGTGCTCTCCCAGGCCGGGAAAGCAGCGAGAGCTGCACCAATCGCCGCGTCGGTGTCTATCTCCGTGGCCGCAACCACATAACCGACTGGCGCCTGATCGACGGGGCTACAGAGCAGGGCGCCACGACGCAGCAGCGTCGCCGCGTCCAGCGGCTTGCGTTGGGCAATCATCGGTTGCGCGAACGCCGGCGACGACGCGCACGCCGCCGCAGCCGTGGCTAAGGACTGCAAGGCGGCACTGTCGGCGAAATTGAATCCGCGCGAATTAGGACGTTCAGCGCCATAAAGACGGATGGGCAAGGGAATACGTGGATGCGCCACCGACGGCAAGGCCTCGACGAAAGCGATCGGGTCTGCCACCACTTCACTAGAGGGCAATCGGGCATCCACAATGCGGTTCACGAAGGAGGTGTTAGCGCCATTTTCCAGCAACCGGCGCACTAAATACGGCAGCAAATCCTCATGGGAGCCCACCGGCGCATAGACGCGACAGGAGGCGCCCTCTTGCGCGGGGTCGGTGACGACGTTGTACAGTTCCTCGCCCATACCGTGCAAACGCTGGAACTCGAAGGCACGACCACGCGACCGTGCCAACTGCAGGATGCTGGCCACCGTATGCGCGTTGTGGGTCGCAAATTGCGGATACACGACATCCATCGCATCGAGCATCAGGCTCGCACAGGCCAGGTAAGACACATCGGTGCTCTGCTTGCGCGTGAAGACCGGATAGCCTTCATAGCCACGTTCCTGCGCTCTTTTAATCTCGCTGTCCCAATAAGCACCCTTGACCAAACGAATATTGAGACGGCGCCCCGCCCGCCGAGACCGCGCGATCAGCCACCGCAGCACATCCGAGGCGCGTTTCATGTAAGCCTGCACCGCCAAGCCAAAGCCCTGCCACCCCACAAGACTCGGCGCTATCAGCACCAACTCGATCAGTTCCAGTGACAGCTCCAGCCGTTCTGATTCCTCCGCATCGATCGTGAGCGCAATCCCAACGCGCGCCGCACGCTCGCATAGGGCCACTAATCGTGGCCCGAGTTCGGCGAGCACCCGGTCGCGGTTGGCATATTCATAGCGCGGATGTAACGCCGATAGTTTCACCGAAATCGAAGGGAGCCCCTCCGGTACCTGCGCACGTGCATCCACCACGGCCCGACCGAGCCCATCGATTGCAGCAGAATAAGCCGCGTAATAGCGGTCGGCGTCAGCCGCCGAAAGCGCCGCTTCACCCAACATGTCAAAGGAGTATCGATAGCGAGGCCCTGCCCCCTCATCGGCGCGGGTCAGCGCCTCTTCGATCGTCCGTCCCATGACAAACTGGTGACCGAGAATTTTCATCGCCTGGCGCATCGCCGTACGTACGACAGGCTCGCCGACGCGTGCCACCAAATTGCGCACGAAACCAGCGGGGTCACGCCGCGTCTCGGCGTCGGGTTGGACAATGCGCCCCGTCAGCATCAGCCCCCACGTCGAGGCGTTGACGAACAGCGACCCCTTATCGAGCAGGTGTGCAGCCCAATCACCCGCGTGGATCTTGTCGGCAATGAGCCGGTCGGCGGTCACGGCGTCCGGAATGCGCAGCAGCGCCTCGGCAAGGCACATCAGGATTACGCCCTCCTGCGAGCTCAAATCGTACTCACGCAGCAACGCATCCATCGCGCCCTTCTTGACCTGCGAGGCGCGTACCGCATCGACCAACGCGGCGGCGTGCGCCGTGATCTGCGCGCGCGCCTCGGCGCTTGCCGGTCGGGCGAGCGGCAGCAGCTCGCGCAACACCGCGTCCTCATCGGCAAGCCACAGCCGATTGATGACCGCCGCGACGGTCGTGGGGACCTGACTATTTGGGCGTACGAACTGGGCCATGGCGCAACTCACATCTAGATACCGCTACGTTAGTGGTCTTTTGGCAGGTGTTTGCGCTATGTTTAGCTACTTAATCTGGTTGAATCTACTAGCCATGAAGCCCATTGCCCCCCTTGATCGGACGGATCGACGCCTGTTGCGCCTGCTGCAGGCGGATGGACGCGTACCGATTGCAGAACTGGCCCGTCAGGTGCACCTCAGCGCGACGCCGTGTCTGGAGCGGGTGCGGCGACTGGAGCGGGACGGTTACATCCGCCGCTATACCGCTGAACTGAACCCGGCACTGCTAGGAGCTGGGCTAATCGCCTTCGTGCAGATCCAACTGGACCGAACCACACCAGATGTCTTCAACCGCTTTCGTGAGGGCGTGGTCAGCCTGGACCCTGTGCAGGAATGCCATATGGTCGCTGGTGGATTTGACTACCTGCTCAAGGTCCGCGTCGCCGACATGGCCGCCTATCGCCGATTCTTGGAAAACCTCGCCGCCTTGCCCGGCATCGAGCAAACCCACACCTACGTCGTGATGGAAGAGGTCAAAGCGAGCCAAGCGGTACCGATTCCTGACTGATCCGCGTTAACGGAAGCGCGCGACGTAGTCCGTTAGGATCTGCGCATGATCAAACGCCAGCGGCGGGGGCTCCCGCGGGTCGATGATCTGGATCGCGCCCGCGTCGTCTCCAGCCACAGGATCACCTCGGGCGGTTGCCACATATACGACCCCAATCGTCTGGCCGCGCGGATCACGCTTCGGATCCGAATAGACGCCGAGCAAGGCGGTCAACGTGACGCGCAGGCCCGTCTCCTCGCTCGCCTCCCGAATGGCAGCCGCCTCAACGGTCTCGCCCCATTCCACGAAGCCGCCGGGAATTGCCCAACCAAGCGGCGGGAATCGACGCGCGATCAGCACGATCGGCCGCCCCGGCCGGTCGATCAGTTCGATGATCGCGTCAGCCGCCACCGGCGGTGTTTCTGGTCGAGTCATGGCAAATTCCTTAGATCGCATCCCGCAGGACGCACCCACCCGGAGACAACGACGACCTTACCGCCTTTGGAGACGTCCTGCAGCGACCACCCCATCCGGTCGCGACCCGGTGGACAACCGCAAGCGCGTGACTGCCGCGGCCGCGCTAGGATTGGCAGCTTCGATTCCCGTGCGGAGACCCCATGAGCACCACCGTCGTCGCCCAAGCCAACATCGACGCCTTGCCGCCGCTAGAGATGGCGCGTGCCTGCGAACAGGCGGGCGTAACCAAAGCCGGGCGCGACCAACTGACCCTGTTGCTGTTAGGCCTATTGGCCGGCGCCTTTATCGCCTTGGGGTCCATCGCCATGCTGGTGGTCATGACCGGGGCCCACGCATTGCCTTGGGGGCTGGCCCGCGCCCTCGGTGGTCTGGCGTTCTCCTTGGGTCTGATTCTCGTCATCGTGGGCGGCGCCGAACTCTTTACCGGTGATTGCCTGATGGTCGTTGCATGGGCCAGTCGCCGTATCCGCTGGACCGCATTGCTGCGCGCCTGGGGGCTCGTCTATATCGGCAACCTCGGAGGTGCGCTGGCAACGGCAGTGTTAGTCTACCTCGCCGGCCATTACCGTCTCGATAACGGCTTGGTGGGAAAAACTGTACTCGATATGGCCACCGCCAAAGCTGGAATCCCGTCGGTGCCCCTCTTCTTTCTCTCGGTGTTATGCAATGTGTTGGTCTGCCTTGCCGTATGGATGGCGCTCAGCGCACGCAGCACAATCGATAAGGTTATTGTGGTGGTACCCGCCGTAACGACCTTTGTCGCGGCCGGCTTTGAACACTCAATCGCAAATGCGTTTATTTTGCCGTATGCATTGCTGATCAAGCTCTGCGCCGACGTCAGTTTCTGGACCTCGATCGCCCAAGGGCCTGAGTCCTTCGCAGCACTCACCGGACTCAATGTGCTGCACAATTTAGTCATCGCAACGCTGGGCAATCTGATCGGTGGCAGCGTGCTTGTCGGTGGTGTCTATTGGTTTATCTATTTACGCCGCCGCTGAACTCCACGTCGAACAGCGTCAGGGCTAGACTTAAAGTGGCCCTACAGCGATTGGCACTTTGGAGAAGAAGAGAATGGACATTCTGTTTCGGCAACTGTTCGATCCCGTCTCATCGACCTACACCTACTTACTCGCAGATCCCACCGTCCGCGAGGCGGTACTCATCGATCCGGTGTTTGAACACGCATCGCGTGACAGCGCACTGCTGCAAGAACTTGGTCTGCAGTTGGTCGCGACGCTGGAAACGCATACGCATGCCGATCACGTCACCGGTGCTTGGCTCCTTAAGCAGCGCCATGCCAGCACCATTGCCGTTGCGACCACAACCGGCGCCACGAATGCCGACCGACTACTCGAGCCGGGCGATCGAATCGCATTCGGCAGCCGACACCTCACGGTACGCGCGACGCCTGGACACACGAACGGTTGCATCACCTATGTTCTCGACGACCAGAGCGCCGCATTCACGGGCGATGCACTACTGATTCGGGGTTGTGGCCGCACGGACTTTCAGCAGGGTAGCCCTGCAACTCTTTACCGATCCATCCACGAGCAGATTTTCTCGCTACCGCCGGACTGCCTACTCTACCCGGGCCACGACTACCGTGGCCTCACCGCCACCAGTGTTGCTGAGGAGCGGCGCTACAACCCCCGTCTAGGTGGCACCGCCAACGCGGCCGACTTCGCAGGCTTCATGAATAACCTCGGACTACCGCACCCTAAGCTGGTGGATATCGCCGTGCCTGCCAACCTCAAATGCGGCCGCACGGACGACGACAGCGCCACACTGCATGCATCGGCGTGGGCGCCGCTACGGTATACCTTCGCTGGTGTTTGGGAGATCGAGCCGCTGGACCTGCTGGAACACCTGACCGAGATCCAACTGATTGACGTCCGGGAGCCGACGGAGTTCTGCGATGCACTAGGGCACCTCGCCGGTGCCCGACTGGTGCCACTAGCGACGCTACCAGCGCGTATCGGCGAAATTGACAACAAACGACCCGTCGTTACCGTCTGCCGGGCAGGCGCCCGCTCGGCGCAAGCCAGCCTGCTATTGCGCAAGGCCGGGCTGGATCGGGTGGCCAACCTAGCCGGCGGCATGCTGCGTTGGCGCGCGGAAGGGTTGCCGGTCGAGGGTGAGCGGCACTGACCAATCCGCGAGACCGTGACCCGGGCGGGCGAAAACGGACCTCCTGCGCCCAAAAGCTCAATCGGAAGACTGACGCCGTACAAATTGGTGCAGTAGACGACGCTCGCGCTTGTCCGGTCGGCCTTCCGTCTGCGGCCGTGACAGCGCATCGAGGCGGCGCACCGCCGTCATGGCCACACGACGGCTAACGCTACGTTCCGTCTCCTGATAACAGGCCTGCGCCTCGAGGGCCGGTCCGCGCCGGTGGGGCACCGTCAGTACCGTAAACTCGAGAATCTGTGCCTCACGGGTCACCTCGAGCAGATCCCCAACGACGATCTCCCGGGAGGGTTTGGGGCGTGCGCCATTTAATTGGACCCGACCGGCCCCCACCGCCGCCGCTGCCAGGGAGCGGGTTTTGTACAGCCGCAAGTGCCAGAGCAAGCGATCGACCCGCAAGCGAGTGCCATGGTCGCCCCCGTGCCTGTCCTGATCGTCATTGTCATTGCGCCGACTCATACCGCCTCCGCCCCGTAACGACCCAATTATTACCTATACTCTACCCCTGCCCTAGCCCTTGGATGCATCGCATGGATACCGCCTTTTACGAACGCTTGACGACCGACATTGCCGCGTTACGCGAACAGGGCCTGTACAAGACAGAACGGGAAATTAGCTCGCCGCAAGGCGCCCTGATCCGAGTAGGTGGAAAAGAGGTCATCAACCTTTGCGCCAACAACTATTTAGGCCTCGCCGGCGACCAGCAGGTCATCGCCGCCGCACATCAGGCGCTGGACCAACATGGTTACGGGATGGCCTCGGTTCGCTTCATCTGTGGGACCCAATCGATCCATCGTACCCTCGAACAGCGGCTTGCGGCCTTTCTGGGGATGCAGGACGCGATCCTCTATTCCTCCTGTTTTGATGCAAACGGCGGACTATTCGAAACCCTCACCAATGAAGAGGACGCGATCATCTCCGACGCCCTCAACCACGCGTCTATCATCGATGGCATCCGTCTATCCAAAGCCAATCGACTGCGCTATGCCAACCGGGACATGGCGGAACTGGAAGCACGGTTGATCGAAGCGGCCGGTGCACGTACCCGCCTGATCGTTACCGATGGCGTTTTCTCCATGGACGGCACCATCGCGCCATTGGCCGCCATCTGTGATCTAGCCGATCGCTATGGCGCTTTGGTCGTGGTCGACGACTCCCACGCCACGGGATTCGTAGGTCGCAAAGGCCGCGGCACTCCCGAAGCCTGCGGCGTCGAAGGACGCATCGACTTCCTAACCGGCACGCTCGGTAAGGCACTGGGCGGCGCCGCAGGTGGTTACGTCGCCGGTTCCGCCCGTGCCATCGAGTGGCTACGCCAACGCTCAAGACCGTACCTGTTTTCCAACTCAATTCCACCGGTCATCGCCGCTACTACCCTGACCGTCCTCGATCATGTCGCCGGCAGCGATGATTTGCGCGAACACCTGCGCGACAACGCGGCTTTTTTCCGCGCCGGCATGACCACGGCCGGCTTCACACTGACGCCAGGTGAGCATCCCATCATCCCCGTAATGATTGGCGATGCGGCGCTTGCCGCGCGCATGGCGGACCGACTCCTCGAGCTGGGTCTGTACGTCATTGGCTTTTCATTCCCCGTCGTTCCGCGTGGCGCTGCCCGCATTCGCACCCAAATGAGTGCGGCCCACTCGCGCGCCGATCTCGAGCGCGCGATTGCGGCGTTTACAACCGCTGGCCGCGAACTCGGCCTGATCGCTTAAGGAATCCGCGAATGAAAGCACTGGTGAAATCCCGCGCCGAACCGGGCATCTGGATGGAAGACGTCGCCGAACCCACCATCGGGCCAAACGATGTGATGATCCGCATGCGCCGCACGGCAATCTGCGGCACCGACATGCATATCTGGCATTGGGATGAATGGGCGCAACGCACCGTGCCCGTGCCGATGCAAGTCGGTCATGAGTACTGCGGCGAAATCGTCGACATAGGTAGCGAAGTTCGCGGACTGACCATCGGCGATCGCGTGTCTGGAGAAGGTCACATTACTTGTGGCTACTGCCGCAACTGCCGGGCGGGTCGACGTCATCTATGCCGCAATACCGTGGGCGTCGGCGTGAACCGTCCCGGTTGCTTTGCCGAGTACATGGCCCTGCCAGCATCGAATGTTTTCAAACTATCATCTGCGATCGACGATGAGATTGCATCCATTCTCGATCCGTTCGGCAACGCCACGCACACGGCTCTTTCATTCAACGTCGTTGGTGAAGACGTCCTCATCACAGGTGCGGGACCCATTGGAATTATGGCTGTTGCTATCGCCCGCTACGCCGGCGCGCGCCACGTGGTGATCACGGACGTCAATCCCTACCGACTGGAACTGGCGCGACAAATGGGCGCAACGCGGGCCATCGACGTGCGCACGGAATCTTTGGACTCGGTGATGCGCGAACTCCATATGGAGGAAGGGTTCGACGTCGGTATGGAAATGTCTGGTGTGCCCTCTGCATTTCGAGAAATGCTCCGCACCATGAACCATGGCGGCGCTATTGCCCTACTCGGCATCCTGCCGAAAGACACTGGCATCGCTTGGGACGAAATCATCTTCAAAGGTCTCGCCGTGAAAGGCGTTTACGGACGAGAGATGTTTGAGACTTGGTACAAGATGTCGAGCATGCTGCAGAGCGGGCTCGACATCCGTGCAATCATCACCCACCGATTGCCTGTATCGGAATACCGACTGGGCTTTGAAACCATGGCGTCGGGGCAAAGCGGAAAGATTGTGCTGGATTGGACCGCCTGAGGCGATCCCATCCAAGCAAGGCCGCTATTCAGCGCAAATTGCACCCGCAATAGGCGTAGATCCGCCGCGGGTCGTTGAGCACTTCCAGTGCCCGCAGCTCACGCTCGGCCGCTGTATAGGCACGTACGACTACAGCAGGCATTGAGTGATACCCGAAGTAACCTAACAAACCTGCACCGGTCGCAGCAAAGGCGCGCATCAAGCGCTCTTTCCAATCAAAATCCTGCTCGAGCCAGACCACCGAGTAGCCATCCGCAGGCAACTTGGCGCGCTCTGCCGCTGCACGCACGGCAGCATCGAGATCCCCAAGATGATCCACGAGGCCGTTGTGCAGCGCTGCGGTACCACTCCAAACACGGCCCTCGGCAATCGCCTCGATCAACCCAAATTCCTTCTTGCGCGCGGACGCCACACGATCCACGAAGTCGTGATACGCGTGTTCTACGCCCAACTGCATCAGTGTTTTTGTTTCTGGTGTGAGCGCACGATCCACCTGAAAGCCACCAGCAATCGCTGAAGTGCCCACACCATCACTCGAAACACCGACCTTCGAGAGCGTGCGTTCAAAGGTGGGAATCATGCCAAATACGCCAATAGAGCCTGTGATCGTGGTTGGCGACGCCCAAATCTCGTCGGCTTGCATCGCGATGTAATACCCCCCCGATGCGGCCACACTCGAGAACGAAGCCACCACGGGTTTGCCAGCCGCTTTCAATTGCGCGACCTCTTGGCGAATTACTTCGGAGGCCAGCAGACTGCCACCACCACTGTCGATGCGCAGCACGACCGCCTTCACCTCGTCATCGAAGCGTGCATCTCGAAGCAGCCCTGCGAAGGTGTCGCTGCCCACCGAGCCTGGACCACGCTCACCGATGACGATTTCACCCTGTGCCACGAGCACCGCCACCTGACCCTTTGGATGCGGGATCTCGCGATCGGAGGTTGTGGCCTCAAAGTAGGTATCGGCGTCGATAGCATTAAAAGAGTGCGTAGACGGATCTTCACCCACCAGACCGGTGATTTCTTGTTCGAACTCAACCTGGGTCTTTAATGCCTCCACAAGACCCTGCTGTTGCGCGAGCTTGGCAGTATCACCACCCACCGCTTTTAAGAGCGGAACTGCATCATTAACGTAGTGATCGAGGGCTCCGTCCTGCAGGTGCCGACGATGCTCGATATCGGTCCGATAAGTAGTCCATAGCGGCTGCATCCAGCCGAGGGTCTGCTCGCGGTCCTCAGGGGATTGGTTCTGGCGCGTAAAAGGTTCTGTGAAAGACTTATGCGTACCGACCTTAAAGACATTGACCGTGACGCCTAACTTCTCGAGAGCATCATGGAAATAAAGCCCATAAGCGGCGTATCCGGCGACTTCAATCATGCCCGCCGGATCAAGGTAGGCGTGATCTGCTTGCGCGAGCAGATAGTACTGATCCTGGCTGACGTAACGTCCATAGGCGTAGACGGGTTTGCCGCTGTGCCGAAACGCATCGATAGCATCAGCGATGCTGCGCATCTTGGTCAGGCCGCCGCCGGTCAACGTTTCGGTATCAAGGACCAACGCTTGGATACGCACATCTTTAGTTGCCGTGTGGATAGACGCGACCACGTCCCGCAGTAAAATCTGGTGCTCACCGTCGCTACCGGACACTGCACGTATGGACCGACCCAACGAGTCTTCGCTTTCCTGCTCAACGATACGACCGTCAAAATGGACGACCAGTGCCGTTTTGAATGGCACGATCGGCAACGAGTGATGGGAAGCGCCGACAACGACGGCGGCAATCGCCAGCAACATTAGCAAATGCAGCCCTCGACGCACCCCGTCAAGGAAATGCCAGACTCTTTGCACAACGGCCTTGATCCGAATCATCACGTCGATGCCCTCTCTATCACCGGAATGCCACTAGGATTCATAACCCCAGCGCCACCAAGAAAAAAAGGGCCAGACGCGGTTCCCCACGCTGGCCCGGTCACTCTATCGCACGCACCCGTCGTCGGGGTGCTGCGACTCAGATTTTCTCTTCGATACGCGCCGACTTGCCCGAGCGCTCACGCAGGTAATACAACTTGGCGCGGCGCACGTTACCGCGACGCTTGACCGTGATATTACCCAGCGCCTTGCTGTACAGCTGGAACACGCGCTCAACGCCTTCGCCGTGCGAAATCTTGCGCACAGTGAACGAAGAGTTGATGCCCCGATTGCTGCGTGCAATCACGACGCCTTCGTAGGCCTGCACGCGCTCGCGCTCGCCTTCCTTGACCTTTACCTCGACGATCACGGTGTCGCCGGGACCAAAGTCGGGGACCTCGCGACCCATCTGCGACTGCTCGATGGCCTGAATGAACTTGTTCGTCATGACTCGTGTTCCTCTCGATACTTGAGGAGGAGCCCGCGCTCCTCGCCCGTCAATTCCTTACCGGCCAGCAGATCCGGCCGGCGCTTCTCGGTACGTCCGAGAGCCTGCTGGAGCCGCCAGCGCCTAATGGCTGCATGGTCACCCCCACGCAACACCTCTGGCACCCGTCTGCCTTGCCACTCTTCTGGTCGCGTGTAATGCGGCCAATCGAGCAGCCCACCCGCTTCTGCGAAGGACTCTTGAAGCGCCGACTCGGCGTCGTTCAAAACTCCCGGCAGTAGCCGAACTGTCGCGTCAATGACCACGAGCGCCGCGAGTTCACCTCCCGACAACACGTAATCGCCAATCGACAGTTCTTCATCAATCGAGGTTTCCAACAGCCGCTCGTCGACACCCTCGTATCGACCTGCGAGCAGCAGAAAACCAGGCAACGATGCCAACCGCCGCGCCATCGCCTGATCAAACCGTCGACCCTGGGCCGACAGGTAGATCCGCGGGCTACCCGGCGCTAACCGGGCCGAGGCGGCCGCTATTGCGTTCGCCACTGGCTCAGCCTTCAGCACCATCCCCGGGCCGCCACCGTACGGTCGATCGTCTACGGTCCGGTGAACATCCTGCACGTACGTGCGCGGATCCTCCGTACCGACTCGAACGATGCCGCGTTCCAGCGCGCGCCCTACCACACCGATTGCGAGGTGCTCCCGGATAGCCTCCGGAAACAATGTCACAACCTCTACAGCCAGCCGGGCCGAACCCGCGCTCACCGTCAGAACTCCGGATCCCAATCGACCGTCACCCGCTTCGCTTCGAGGTCGAAGCTTTTCAGATGCTGCGGCACCAACGGGATCCACCGCTCGCGCCCATCGCCAGATACCGCCATGACCGGATTGGCGGGGAACTCCAGCAGGTGGCGGACCACCCCGAGCTCAACCCCTTCCAAGGTCACAGCCGTACAGCCGACGAGATCCTCCCAATACACCTCGCCAGGCCGCGTCGCCGGCAAAGCCGAGCGCGGTACAGCGATCTCGCGCGTCCCGTAGTACTGCGCAGCCTCAGGGCTACTGAGCCCCTCGACCGCCACCACGAGCGTGCGACCGTTGCCATGCCGGCGACCCTGCAAGATCTTGACCGGCTCCCAGGTGGCGTCACGCGAAGCGACGCTCAACCCGGTGTATTTCAAAATGCCTTCCGGCGGATCCGTAAAGGATTCCACCTTCAGCCATCCTTTCACGCCGAAGGCCGCACCGAAGCGACCCAAGACGATCATTCGATCTGCGTCCTCGGACACCCGAGGGCCCCGATCAGGCTGCAGCCGAGGCGTCCGCCGTCAGCTGCTTGCGGTAGTCGAGCAGCAGCGATTGCACGCGTGCTGATGCCTTCGCGCCTTTGGAAATCCAAGAATCGATCTTGGCAACATCCAGGCGGAGTGCCGTTTCCTTACCCCGAGCGATCGGATCGAAAAACCCAACCTGCTCAAGGGTGGCGCCACCCTGGCGGCTGCGGCTATCCGCCACAACGACGTGGTAGAAGGGATCCTTCTTGCCGCCGCGACGCGTCAGACGAATAGTGACCATCAGCTGATACCTTACTAAATGCTGCAGAAACACGGATGGCGAAGCCTGAAGGCCACGCCGGAAAGCCGGTCATTGTACTGACAAGTATCGCAATCCGCTAGGGGTCCTCAGCCACCAAACCCAGGGGGCAGGCGCCCACCGAGACTGCGCATCAAACCGCGCATACCCAGTTTCGAGAATTGTTTCATCATTTGCTGCATCTGCAACTGCTGTTTCATCAGCCGATTCACGTCCTGCACCAGCAAACCCGACCCGCGGGCAATCCGCCGCTTGCGCGATGCGTCAATCAGGTCCGGCTGCCGCCGCTCCGCGGCGGTCATCGAATTGATCAACGCGATCTGTCGGCCCACTTCCTTGCCGGCCATAGGGCCCGCATTCGGGGATTTCGCCGCCGCCGCCATGCCACCAGGTAATTTATCGAGCAGGGCACCCACGCCGCCCATCTGCTCCAATTGCAACATTTGGTCCCTTAAGTCATTGAAATCAAAACCTTTTCCTTTTTGAATCTTCTTGGCTAACTTCTCAGCCTTGTCGCGGTCGACCTGTCCTTGGACCTGCTCGACTAGGGACAGCACATCGCCCATACCTAGGATGCGCGAAGCGACCCGCTCGGGATGGAACGGCTCGAGGGCCTCCACCTTCTCTCCGGTACCTAAGAACAGAATCGGTCGGCCGGTGACCTGCCGGACGGACAGTGCCGCACCACCGCGCGCGTCGCCATCGGCCTTGGTGAGAATAACGCCGGTCAAATCGAGCGCCATATTGAAAGCGCGGGCTGCGTTCACGGCATCTTGACCAGCCATGCTATCGACCACAAACAGACGCTCGTGTGCGGCAACCGCCCGATCCACCTGCTGCACCTCCGCCATCATCTCGTCGTCCACGTGCAAGCGGCCGGCCGTATCGACCAACAGAATGTCATAGACCCCGCGGCGCGCCTGCTCTAAGGCGGCGGTAGCGATGGCAACCGGCGCTAGACCGGCCACCACCGGATGAAAATCAGCCCCCACCTGGGCAGCGAGTCGCTCCAACTGCGTGATCGCTGCCGGTCTGTAAATGTCGACGCTCGCGAGCAGGACGCGCTTTTTTTGCCCGATCAGAAGGCGTGCAAGCTTCGCGGCAGTGGTGGTCTTGCCCGCACCCTGCAGACCGGCGAGCAGGATCACCACCGGTGCCGGATGGCGCAGATTGAGCCCCTGTCCGGGCTCACCCATCGTCTTGACCAATTCGTCGTGCAAAATCTTAATGAAGACTTGGCCGGGCGTCAGGCTCTGCTGCACTTCCGCGCCCAACGCACGCGCCTTGACCGCATCAATGAAGGACTTGACCACCGGAACGGCCACATCAGCCTCTATGAGCGCCATGCGCACCTGCCGTAGCGCATCGGCGATGTTGTCCTCGGTCAGGCGGCCCCGGCCGGTCAGCGCATTGATCGCGCCAGACAAACGCTCGGTCAAACGGTCAAACATGGCAACTCCTTCGTGACGGTCGATTATAGACCCTTGGAGGGCCACGCTTCCCGCGCCGCTGACGCTGTGCAATGATCTATTGGCCTACTTGGGGATTCACGCGTGTACTCGATCGTCCCACTCCTGCTCTACTTGGCTGCCGGCGCGCTACTCGCCCGCTCGGTCAAAGCCCATGCCAGCGACCGCCCGCCTGCAGCACTCGCGCTCGCTTGGCTGGGTGTACTGGCGCATGGGGCCCTGCTGTTTCGCGCCATCGAGGCGCCAACGGGCCTAGCCATTGCCATCACCGACAGCGCATCGCTGGTGGGATTTGTCGTTGCCGTCACCACCAGCGCAGTCTCCCTACGGGGCGGACTGGCGGCCCTGCCAACCCCGCTGTGGGCTCTGGGAGGGCTCTTAGCAGTTGGCACCGGCTTAGTGACTGGCTTTCATGAGATCAACGGCCAGCAGTGGCAAATTACCCTGCACATCGCCTTCGCGGCCCTCGCGGCCGGATGGCTATCGATCGCTGCCATCATCGTGGCGGGTCTGTACTACCAAAATGCGCGCCTGCGCAGCCGTGCCCCGCTAGGCATTTTGGCGCTCCTGCCCCCCGTAGAGACGATGGAAGCGACCTTATTTCGTGCGATCGGCGCCGGCTATGCGGTGCTGACGCTGGTACTGGTCACGGGCGCCTTCTTTGTACATGACCTGATCGCGCAACACCTTTTGCACAAGGTCATCTTGGCAGTCATCGCCTGGGGCGTGTTTGGCATCTTGCTGATCGGCCGCGTGCGCTGGGGCTGGCGCGGGCGCAAGGCACTGCGATTTACCATTGTTGGGTTTGTGATCTTGGCACTTGCTTACTTCGGTTCGAAATTTGTGCTCGAGACTGTACTCGGAAGGCACTGGGGCTAAATGGGCGACACTTCGCTTGGCGCGGCGATCGCCTGCCTGATCGCTGCCGTCCTACTTTCAGCGTTCTTCGCAGCGACCGAAACGGCGTTGATGAGCATCAATCGCTATCGACTGCGGCATCGCGCAAAGCAGGGGCATGCCGCTGCACGTCTAACCGAACAACTGCTCGCGCGCCCAGATCGACTCATCGGAGTCGTTCTACTCGGCAGCACGCTGGCCAACGTTGCGGCCGCGAGCATCGTGACCCTCATGACCTTGCAAACTTACGGCGAGCGGTGGCTCGCCGTCGCCAACGGCGGCCTCACGCTGCTGCTGCTGATCGTGTGTGAAGTCGGTCCTAAGACCTATGGCGCACTGCACGCCGAACAGATCGCTCTACCCTCCGCTTATGTCTACCGACCACTGCAGATCCTCACCTACCCAATCGTCTTCATCATCAATGGCATCTCCAACGCGCTACTGCGACTGCTGGGCGTGTCTGCCGAGGCGGTGGCGTCGCACTCACTGTCCGCCGATGAGTTACGCACCGTGGTGGCCGAAGCTGGCGCTCTGATTCCTATTAAACACCAACAAATGTTGGTCGGCATTCTCGACCTTGAGCGTATCGAGGTTGAAGAGATTATGATTCCGCGGGCTGACATTGTCGGCATTGATCTAAAAGACGACTGGGAAACGGCGCTGGATCGATTGCGCGACTCACCCCACACGCGACTCCCTGTCTATGAGGGCGATCTCGACCTGATTGTCGGTATCCTGCACATGAAAAAGGTTGCCGGCCAACTTGCACGCGGTGAACTCGATCGGGAGTTACTCATCGAACTAGCGAAACATCGGGAACCCTATTACATCCCCGAAGGCACCACCCTGACGCAGCAACTGGTCGCATTCCAAGAGAACCATCGCCGACATGCGTTCGTCGTCGATGAGTACGGGCATGTCACTGGCCTCGTTACCATCGAAGACATTCTCGAGGAAATTGTTGGCGAATTTACCTCGCTACCCCAAGCCCTCAAGCGTGGAGTACATGCGGGCGCGGACGGCAGTTTCGTCGTCACCGGTACGACTACCGTACGCACCTTGAACCGGACGCTTGGGCTGTCCTTGCCTACCGGCGGCCCACGTACCGTGAGCGGACTGGTGCTTGAAAAATTGGAGACGATTCCAGAGCCTGGGACTAGCTTCCAACTGGAAGGGCATCTGATCGAAGTGCTGCAGATCGCCGACAATACGATCCGTACGGTGCGCATCAGACCAGTGGGCTAACGGACGCCGAACTTAGTCGGCGCGATGCAACCGTAGCGATAGTTCGAGGCGACCGACGAGAAGCCCCACCGTATTATGCATCTCTGGCGCGCAAAAACTGGCTAATGCCGCCGGCACCGGCAACGCTAATTGCCGCAATACCTCGCACACAATCGACGGCACGACAGCGCCAGCACCATCCTCGACTTTGACTGCAATGCCCAATGCGCCCCCCGCAGCCACCGCAAGATGCGTCACTGCCGAGGCACGAATGCCGACGGCGTAACAGCCATCCGCGCCTACTTTGCCAATCAAGGCACCATCAAACGCGGTGACTAAGGCGGTGCAAAATCGACCAGTCCCGGCGATAAGATTGGGGTGCTGAGCGATCGCCCGATACAGACGAGCCAGCCGGTGGGTACGTAGCGGCAACGTCGCGGCACGCGGTCCCTCAGCACGATCCGCGGCGGCTGCGAGACCGGCATACAAGTGCGCCAACCGATATAGCGGGAGCGCGGGCGTCGGCAAGTTACAACCATCGATCGCCCAGCCAATCTGCTCAACCGGACAACACACGAGCTCTGCCAACGTGTGACGGATACGATGCTGCAATAGGTGCTCTGGCTGGTGATAGTCCGCCACCGAGCCGGTCAATGCCCGCGCTGCTGCAAGCATACCGATGTGTTTGCCAGAGCAATTGCTAGACAACGGACCAGGAACAACGTCACGCCGGATCCAAGTGCGATTCACAAAATCATTGAGTGACGGGTGTGCGCCACAGCGCAAATCAGATTCCTGCAACCCTAAGCGCACCAGTAAAGCGCCAGCACGAGCCAAATGTATGGGCTCAGCGCTATGGGAAGCGCACAGCAGCGCAAGATCCCCATCGTCAAAGCCGAACTCTGGCGGCTCAGTCGTCTCCAATACCGCTAGTGCCTGGGCGGGCTTTGCGGCCGAACGCACCAAAGTCACCCGATGTGCATCACCGCTGCGATACAGCAACCGGCCTGCCGCGTCGGTGATAGCCACATGGACTCGATGCCTATTCTCCACAAATTCCCCGCGCCATGTGGTGGCCGCGACCTCACCCGCCGCCAAGGCGAGGATGCTGTTCTCAGATTCAGGCATCGGATTTCCGGGAACTGCCACTCACCGCACGCAGCGCCTCCAGTGCCTCGGACAGTCGCTCAACGCCAATCACTTCCAGCCCTTCGATCGCTTTGCGCGGCGTATTAGCGCGCGGCACGATCGCACGCTTAAAGCCGTGCTTGGCCGCTTCGCGTAAGCGCTCCTCACCGAAAGGCACCGGTCGGACTTCACCGGCCAGACCTAGTTCGCCAAAAGACACTAAATCCTGTGCGAGCGGCCGGTCATCAAGACTCGACACAGCCGCCAGCACCGCAGGCAGGTCCGCTGCGGTTTCTCCAAGGTGCACGCCGCCGACGACATTGATAAACACGTCGTAAGCACTCAGCGCGACGCCCCCGTGCCGGTGCAGCACTGCGAGCAACAGCGCGAGGCGGTTGCCCTCGAAGCCGACTGCGACGCGCCGCGTATTCTGTGCACGCGCTTCATCAACCAACGCCTGCACCTCGACCAGCAACGGCCGGGTGCCTTCTCGCGCAACGGTCACAATGCTGCCCGCCACCGGCGCAGGATGGCGCGATAAGAAAATCGCTGACGGATTCTTTACCTCACGAAGGCCGCCCTCTTCCATCGCAAAGACGCCAATTTCGTTGGCTGCGCCGAAGCGATTCTTCACCGCTCGAACAACACGGAAACGGCTACCGGCATCACTCTCAAAATAAAGCACGGTATCGACTAGATGCTCGAGCACACGGGGACCTGCAATTACCCCCTCTTTGGTGACGTGGCCGATCAAAAATACGGCCGTACCGGACTGCTTGGCGAAGTGCACAAACCGAGCAGCCGACTCGCGCAGCTGAGAGACAGATCCAGGGCTCGACTCCACAGCGGCCGTACCCATGGTTTGGATGGAGTCCACCACCAGCACCCGCGCCTCACGGCCTTGGGCTGCTGCAATCACGGTCTCCACATCGGTCTCTGCGAGCAGGCCCAAAGGCGCGTCATCCAAGCCCAAGCGTCGAGCCCGCAAGCCGACCTGCCGCAGGCTCTCTTCACCAGTGGCATACAGAACCGACGCGGACCGCGCCAAAGCGGCCGCCGCCTGCAACAGCAGCGTGGACTTGCCGATACCCGGATCCCCGCCGATCAGCGTGACGGACCCAGCCACCAAGCCACCTCCCAGCACCCGATCGAACTCGCTCGAACCGGTCGGCATTCGCGCGGCCTCTGTCGTGGCGAGGGACCCCAGTGTTTCGGTAGCCCCCGCCCCCGCAACGGGCGGCCGAGACGAAGCACGGGCAGTGCTGCGCGGGGCGGCATGGCCGGAAAGGGTATTCCAAGCCTGACAGGCAGGACACTGACCCTGCCACTTCGGGGTCGAATCCCCACAGGCGCTGCAGACGTAGACGGTACGAGATTTCTGATTCACGAGCGCGATGCTATCAGAGCTACACCCATCGTCGGATATGTGGAACAGGTCGCGAAATCAAACCCCGGGTCACGGATAGACTGCGAGCACACTATGTAAGACGCCGAATGTACGCACACCCCCTTTTCCGACCCCTTGCCGCCGCCACTGCCGCCGCCCTGCTCAGCTTTCTGCTTACGGCAGTTCTGGCACCGGGCGGCTATGCAAGCCTTGAGGGCGCACCGATCGCACTGCTGCAGCGCGCGGCCAACGCAGAGCGCTCGGATAGTGCCATCTGGGTCGTACCGAACGCATCAAGCAAGGATCTGGGCCGCACCCGCAGCCAAATTGCCCGCGCCATCGACGCCGCACACGCCGCAGGAGCGCGGGCAATCGTGGTCGCCTCGCCCCTCACCGAAGCCACCGAAAGTACCGACCTGAGTACTGCCCGCGCATTGCTAGAAAGCGCACAGGCCTCGGGTGACGCCGCTATGCACACGAAAATCGAGTCGTGGTTGGCCGATCTGGATCATGACGCGGACCTGGAGCGCTCGATCCGCCGCGCCGGTAACGTCGCCCTCATGGCCGAGGCCAACGCGGACGTCTTGGGCCGCTTTTCAGCGGCTGCAGCCGCCGTGGCCACCGAACCGACCGTCACACCGGACGCGGATGGCGTGACCCGACACGCGCGACTGTGGCGCACCGACAACGGCCAGCCGTCACTGGCGTTTGCCGCTTGGCTTCTGGCACACCGTCGTCCGGACTCAGGGTTCCCGGCAGCCAATCAGGTCTCCATGACCGCAGCTGCCGCACCGCTAGGTACCCAAGACGGCCGCTGGCTACCGATTTACGGGCGCCGTGCCGGTACGGTTGGCGGCCTGGCACAGGTTAGCAGCAAGGATCTGGTCACCGACGCCTCGGCTTTGCGTCAGCGCATTGTCGTCATTGGCGGCGCTGAGAGCGCGATCCGGGTACCGACAGGCGAATTACTAACCCTCGGCGAGGCCATCACACAGCAGGTCGTCAGTCTCGAAAAAGGCGACTACGCCACCGTACCCCGGTTGGCCCGTACAGCCACCGCCCTGACCGTACTCGCCGCAATCTTATGGGCGGCGCTGATGGCCCCGGCCCTGCGATCATCGATCCGCTGGATGGTGATCGTCTTGATTGTGCTCAGCGCGTTCGTGCTCGAAATCGGTCTACTGGCCTTCGCAAGGATCTGGATTCCGTTGATCGCAGCGAGCCTCGCGGTGCCCATCTGCACCCTTGCGGCCGCGCTCGTGCCGGAAAGAACGCGCACCGCACCCGCCAGTGGCTCACCCATCGTACCGCTGCCACCGACGCTGCCACGGATCACGCGCCCGCCCCGACCCCGTCACGAAGCACCGAAGCGCGCCGAAGTGCCTACTTCGGATCCCTTTCTGACCGCCGACATCAGCGGCCCGCAGGCGCTCGGAAAACGCAGTGACAACGGCCCGCCGCCGCCGACCAACGCCACCAGCGGTCCGATGACCCTCAAGGACATCACGCGAATTCTCGATGCCCGGCGCGTCGAGCCAAGCCGGGCAGAAGTAGCCGACATGTTGCTTGGCCGCTCAAAGCGCCCACCCAAGCCGAAACTGGGTCGCTATGAGATCGACCGCGAACTCGGTCAAGGGGCTATGGGAACCGTGTTTTTGGGCAAGGACCCTACGATCAACCGCACCGTGGCAATCAAGGCCATCCCCATCGTCGAGGAGTTCTCGGACACCGATCTAGCGGATGCACGCGAACGATTCTTCCGCGAAGCAGAAATGGCCGGTCGCCTACAACACCCCAGCATCGTTACGGTCTACGATGCGGGCGAAGACAACGGTATCGCTTGGATTGCGATGGAATACGTGCAAGGCCAAACGTTGTCGCACTACACCATTAAAGATCGACTCCTAGCACCACACCAAATCCTCGAAATCTGCGCACGTGTTGCCGACGCACTGCACTACGCCCATGGCCAAGGCGTCGTCCACCGCGACATCAAACCGGCTAACGTCCTCTTCAATACAGAGACCCTCGATACGAAAATTACTGACTTCGGCATCGCGCGACTCACTAACTCCAGTTCGACACGCAGCGGTATCGTGTTGGGCACGCCTTCCTTCATGGCACCCGAACGTTTAGAGGGGCGTTCCGTGACGGGTCGATCCGACATCTTCGCGCTGGGGATCTCCCTGTTCCAACTGCTTGTGGGCGAACTGCCTTTCCGGGCCGACTCCATGGCCGGCTTGATGGAAAAAATCATCCATACGCCGCACCCCTCACTACGGCCCCTACGACCGGATCTACCTAGCTGCACAGCGGCTATCGTCGACCGGGCATTACAGAAAGATCCCGCCGATCGCTTCCAGACCGGCGCAGAAATGGCCAAGTTCCTGCGCGCCTGCGCCAAAGCCTGTGCGGGCGCGTCCAAATGACCGATCTGCAATCGAAGATCCTTAGTTTTACAGACACAGACACCGGTCGCGTACGTGAGCACAACGAAGATGCGATAGGTGCTGATTGCGAAATCGGCCTATACGTGCTGGCGGACGGCATGGGCGGCTATAACGCCGGCGAAGTCGCCAGTGGAATCGCCGTCAGAACGATCGTGAATATGGTGCGCGAGGCATACCTAGCGTACCCACTCGAAGGCATCGACCGGGAGACCGGCTTGATGCGGCCTAGCATTATGCTGCGCGATGCGGTGCAACGCGCCAACAAGATCATCCACCAGACGGCAAAGACACAAACCCACTGTGAAGGGATGGGCACCACGGTCGTCGCCGCTCTGTTCTATAACGACCGCATCATCACAGCCCATGTCGGCGACTCGCGCCTGTATCGTCTGCGCAACGGCCAGATTGAGCAATTAACTGTCGACCATTCCCTACTACAGGAACTGGTTGACCGCGGGATCTACTCGCGCGCAGAAGCAGAGCGCGCTACCAGCAAGAATTTCGTAACCCGCGCCCTAGGCGTTGAAACGATGGTCTCCGTCGATGTTCTGGAGCATCTCGCGCAGCCAGGCGACCGTTACTTGTTGTGCTCTGATGGCTTGTCGGACATGGTGCCGGACGAGGAGATGCTCCTATTGGCCACCCATTTTGGTGCAGATCTGCAGGCCATAGGCCAAACGCTCGTGACCCGCGCCAATGACCACGGCGGTCGCGACAATATTTCGGTCGTCCTCACACAAGTCGTCGCCCCTTTTCCGGCGCATCGCGGCATACTTAACAGAATATCGGAATGGTTCCGTTGAACTGATACGAGAACTGACTGACCATGGCACGTCTGATCCTTTGTCTGGATGGCCAAGCGCTCGCCGAGTTCAATATGAACCGGGATCGCTACACAATCGGCCGTCTCGCAGATAACGATATCCGCATCGACAATGCTGCGGTTAGCGGTCACCACGCCCTGATCATTAACATCCTCAACGACTCCTTCCTCGAAGACCTCAATAGCACCAATGGCACCTACGTCAGCGGGCGGCTAGTCCGGAAACATGCATTGCAACATGGGGACGTGATCACGGTCGGGCACCATCAACTGCGTTTCGTGGATGGGGACGAGGCGGATGCGGATCGCGAGTCTTTTGAAAAGACAATGGTTTTAGCGCACTCAGACGCCGCGGCAGAACAGCTCAGACCGAAGATTGAATCCACCCGACCGATGCCGGCTGTCGGCTTACCACCCAAACACCTCCGCCACGCGCGGTTACAGGTGCTCTCCGGCCCCCAGGCCGGTCGCGATTTTGAGGTTCTGAAAGCCGTGACGATGCTCGGTCGAACCGGCATTCAGATCGCTGCCGTGACGCGGCGCGCCGACGGCTACTACCTGATTCACGTCGAGAGTCGGCGGTCAAACGACTACCCACTCGTCAATGGCAACCCCATCGCCGAGGCAGCCCATCGACTCGCCGACAACGACGTCATTACCGTCGCCGGCGTAAAAATCGGTTTTCTGCTTAGCTGAGTGTTTTATCGGCCCTGCGGACGACCACCGGAGGCGCCACCCTGCCCGCCGCCGCCGCCGCCACCGCGATAGCCACTGCGGCCACCACCGGGCCGACCACCGCCACCACCACTGCGCTGCCCGCCTTGACCGGCGCCGACTACGCCACGGGGAGCGCCACCGCCACCCTGCGGACGTGCCGAACTAGAACCACTAGGCTTACGAGCACCCTTAGCCTGGCTGCGAGCGCGATCTTCAGACTTTTTGGCGCGAATCGCCGCAATACGTTCTGCGATTGGGATCTCCAAGCGGGCTTCGGGCTTCGCGTGGTAATCGAAATCCGGCAGCGTGATGCGCGGAATACGCTTACCCAGCACCTTTTCGATTGCGCCGATATCACCCTCTTCATCTTTTGCAACGAAGGTAAAAGCGTCACCGACGGCTTCTGCGCGCCCTGTGCGACCAATACGATGGATGTAATCGGCAGGCACCAGTGGCACGTCAAAATTCACGACGTGACCGAGTTCTTCTACGTCAATGCCACGAGCGGCAATATCCGTAGCGACCAGAACACGCGTCTTGCCATCCTTAAAGTTCGCCAAGGCCGCAGTGCGCTGCTGCTGCGATCGATTGCCGTGAATACGATCTGCCGAAATACCCCGTTTTGCGAGGTATTCCGCAAGACGATTCGCACGGTGCTTCGTACGTGTAAACACGAGTGCATCCTGCATATGGTCCCGCTCGAGCAAAGTCGCTAGCAGCGCGGATTTCAGTTCCTGCGGCACCGGGTACAGCGCCTGGGTAATGCCGGTTGCTGGGCGTGACTGGCGCTCTAAAGCGATCATTGCTGGATTATTCAACAATTCACGCGCGAGCGTTGCAATCGGTCCTGGCATCGTGGCACTAAAGAACAGCGTCTGACGCACCTTTGGGATGTGGCGGAGCACGCGGCGAATATCGGGCAAGAAGCCCATGTCGAGCATGCGATCTGCTTCGTCCAGAACGAGCACTTCAAGCGCGCTAAAGTCAGAATAGTTGCCAGACTGCAAATGATCCAGCAAGCGGCCAGGGCAGGCCACAATGATGTCCACTCCGCGACGTAGTGCCGTTTCCTGCGGGCCCATGCCCACGCCACCAAAAATAGCGGCTCCAGTCACGGCGGTATGTTTGCCCAGATCCTTCATATCTTCGAGAATCTGTGCCGCCAATTCTCGCGTTGGCGCAATGATTAGTGCGCGCGTTTTGCCACGCGGTCGCTCCATCAGACGATTCAAAATTGGCAGCATGAACGCGGCCGTTTTGCCGCTACCGGTAGCGGCGCAGGCAAGCAAGTCACGACCGGCTAGCGCCGGCGGAATGGCATCAGCCTGGATGGTAGTCGGTCGCACATACCCCAGTTCCTTCGTCGCAGTGACGAGGCTCGGGTGCAACTGGAGGTCAGCGAAAGTATCAGTCATCAGTAATCCTAGGGAAAAACGACAGCGCCCGGCATTAAACCGGGCCGCGCAGCATACCGTGTTGTGCCTTTCGGCGCGGAGAAATCAGACGGCGCGCAACCAACCGTACGGTTCGGGCGTCGTGCCCTGTTGAATGGCGACCAGATCAGCCCGGAGTCGCTGGGTATTTGGCCCCACCTGACCGGTACCGACGCTGTAGCTAATACCGCCGGCTCGCACCAAGGTGCCAACGCCTGAAAGTACGGCTGCAGTACCCGACAACGCGGCCTCGCCATCTTTGATCCACTCGAGCATTTCCTCGACCGGAAAAGGACGCTCTTCAATGCGATATCCCCGATCGGCTGCCATGGTGAGCAAAGAGTCGCGCGTCACCCCATGCAGGAAAGACGCGTCTAGGCTCCGAGTCAAGATGTGGCCATCCCGGATGAGCAGGAAGTTCGCGGCACCCGTCTCCTGCACCTCGCCACCTGGCGCAAACAAGACCTGATCAACCTGATAAGCCTTCCGAGCCGCCAGTGTAGGCCCGAGCGCTGCGGCATAATTGCCACCGGTCTTCGTCACCCCCAAATGGGAGGCGCAACGCGTTGCCTGTTCCTCGACATAAATTCGCAGTGGCTTTACGCCACCAGCAAAGTAATCCCACACCGGACTGACGAGCACAATCAGCATCGCCTCACTCGACGGCGTCGCTGCGGCACCGATGTTTTGTGTTGTGCCCAACAACATCGGGCGCACATACAAGGCGCCTGGCGCCGCCGGCGCCGAGGCGCGATTGCGCTCAATTACGCCGAGGACCATCGCCTCCAGTTGCGCCGCGTCCGGCACTGGCAACACCAGGCTACGTGCACTTTGCTGCATCCGCGCAAAGTGACGGTCCATCCGGAAAATGTGCAGGCTGTCGTCAGCCCACTTGTAGACTTTGAAGCCCTCGAAGCATTCGCTTGCGTAATGCAAGACGTGCGCCGCAGGATGCATTGGAATCGGGGCAACTGGCATAAATTCATGCGCGCCCCAAGCGCCATCGCGGTAATTCGCGACCACCATGAACGGCGCAAGAAGGCTACCGAACGGGGCATTCTGTGGATTCGTGCTCGACATGACCTAACCCTCTCACATCCGCCCAACGACCCTGACACCAGTAAGGATCAGGGGTAGCACCCGCCAAAAACGGGCCTACGGACGCCTAAACTAACGCAAGTTTAGCAAAGACCACAGTGTTACTCAGGACCTACCGCAAGGATTTTCGATGTTCGGCTCTTGACCGACCAACCGGACCAATGATTGCCGCCGACCCGCCGTGGACAACGACCCGATCCAAAAATATCAAAATCCGGTGCCTGGCCCTACGGGCATCGACGCCAAGGGCACCCAATGGCACAGGGTGACAGAGCCTTCCTGACAACCCCGGGCAATCGGGCCACAGCAGCGGTACGATCGACCCATCATGTTGCGCCTGTGTATCTGCCTCGCCGTCACACTAAGCGCCTTGCTCAGGCCCAACGTGGCGCTATCGGCCCCGTCACCGCTAGAGCGCCGAGAAGCGGACTACGCCGATTGGCGTGATGCGCACCATGCAACGGACACGATTGAAGCCGGCACGCTCAACCTGATCGCCGGTCGCTCACTCAGCCAGTGGCGCCAAGAACGCGATGCAGCCCGACAACGGTTTCTCGCGCCCACTGCGCCAACACGCGGCAGTTTGACGCCGATCGATCAACGCGCCATCGATCTCATGACTGCCGATATCGATACAACCGGGGGGGGCGCCAGTCTACTTTCCAGCGGCGTTGGCACCAGCCCAGGCTGCAGCGATCGCGACGCCGTCACTGCTGAACCGGCCCTGATTCGGGTGTTGTATGACTGCTTCTCAGCCGTCGGCGATCACCTGCAATTTGAGGGCCACACGATCGGGCGTACGACGGCGTTGGAGCTTCTGCACGAACTCGCGCAACCGACAGACCGCGCCGCCGTGTTCCGGGCCTTTCTACCCCTCTGGCAGGCCATCAATGGCCTGCAAAGTGATCCTGAGAGTCCGTATCGGCGCCTGATTCGGCTGGCGGCGGCGCACCGCCTCGTCGAAGGCGATCGCATCGATGCGGCAGCGCACACCATCGGCGTCAGTCGCCAGACCGTCGAACAATGGCTGGTCAGCGCGCTCGAAGCTTGGTCGCGCGCGACGGCCGGAGCAGAGGTGGAACCGTGGGACTATTGGTATGTGCATACCAGCGCGACCCGCGCCCTAGACGAGCGCATACCCGCCACCGCGGTGGCAACCCTATCGGCACGTTTCTTTCACGACTTAGGCGCCGATCTGGCCCGCCTCGGCGTTCTGCACGACCTTGGCGCCCGTGACAATAAAGCGCCGCTCTCGTACACCGACTATGTCCGTATCGGTCGCCAGCGCGCATCGGGTTGGCAACCGGCTCTCGTGCGCGTCTCGGCAACCGTCGAAAAAGGCGGATTATTTGTCGCGAACGAAATCCTCCATGAAGATGGCCACGCCGTCCACATGATGGCCTTGCGCACCCGGCCGGCCTTTTTCGATCTCGGTGACGCCGTCTTCTATGAAGCGTTTGCAGACGTCCCGTCATGGAGCGTCGCGGAGCCTGCATTTCAGCGTCGTTACTTGCACAGGTCCATAGACCGCAGCGCCTCTTACGAAGCACTTTATTCTGGGGTGATGCTTGACATCGCATGGGGACTGTTTGAACTGCGACTGCTCGACCACCCAGAACTAGAACCCAATCAGTTATGGACGGACATCACGCAGCGCTACCTGCATGTGCGCCCACACCCGGAACTCGCCTGGTGGGCCTTGCGCGTGCAACTCGTCCATGAACCGGGGTACATGATCAACTACGGTCTCGGCGCAATTATCACAGCAGATCTGCGGGCGCAGATCACCCACGCCATCGGTCCTTTCGATGCGGGCAATCTGCGCTGGTATGACTGGACGTGCGAACACTTGCTCCGTTTTGGAGAGTCCATTGATACACCGACGGTACTACGCCGCTTCCTAGGGCGCCCGGTTTCAGACCGGGCCCTTCGGCAAGCTCTGCGCCACCTCCGTCCTACCCCTCAGGCCACTTCCGCAAGCGTCGCGTCTAAGATGGCAATAGCCTCGTCGATCTCAGCGGCCGAAACCACCAAGGGCGGCATGAAACGCACCGTCGACTGACCGCAGGACAAGAGCAAGAGGCCATTCTCAAAGGCACGATTGATCACGCGATCGCACAGTGCACGGGCAGGCGCTCTGCTGGCGCGATCTGTCACCAATTCCATGCCAATCATGAGGCCCTTGCCACGCACTTCCCCGATCACCGCATGCCGTGCCTGCAGTTCACGCAAACGTCCCATAAAGTGCTCACCCATCCGGGCCGCATTATCGACCAACCCACCGGTGACTAACTTAAGGGTTGCCAGCGCGGCAGCGCAGCACAGCGGATTACCCCCATAGGTATTGCCATGCGCGCCTCGCTGCCACTGCGACATGATCGACCGCTTGGCGACGACCATACCAATCGGCAAGCCAGACCCCAAACCCTTGGCCAGCGTCATGATGTCGGGTGAAACGCCCCAATGTTGCGAGGCGAACATTTGGCCGGTACGGCCAATGCCAGACTGCACTTCATCGAAAATAAGCAAGATGCCGTGTTTGTCGCAGAGCGCCCGCAGACCCTGTAAAAAGCCATCTGGCGGCACGATGTAGCCACCTTCGCCCTGAATAGGCTCAATGAGAATTCCGGCCACCTCGGACGGCGGCACGTTGCTCTGAAAGAGAACGTTCTCCATATAAGACAAGACAGCAGCACCCTGATCTTCACCCACTAACAGTGGCCGATAATTATTCGGATAAGGCACGTGGGTCACGCCGGGCATCGTTGGAAAGAATCCCTTCTGCTGCGTATATTTTGAAGCCGTGAAGGACAGCGACCCCATCGTGCGTCCGTGAAAACCGCCGAGGAAACCGATAAAACGCGGCCTCCCCGTCACATAACGCGCCAATTTGAGGGCGCCTTCAACGCTCTCCGTACCGGACTGCGCAAAGAAACTCATCGCCGGCTCCCCCATGGGCGCAATTTCGGCAATACGTTCGCCGAGACGGACCTGCGTCTCGTGCCAATAATCCGAAGAAATATGCAGGAAATTCTGCGCCGCATCGGTCACGGCTGTGACCACCTCCGGATGACTGTGACCAGTGCTACAGACGGCGATGCCGGCGACGAAATCTAAGAATCGATTGCCATCGACATCCCAAACTTCCACGCCGCGACCATGCGACATTACAAAGGGGTAATCGCGTGGATAGGAAGGAGAGACCACGGCCGTATCGCGCGCAATCAGCGCACGGGCCTTCGGCCCTGGCAATTCAGTCCTAATGTGTGACGTTTGCATACAGTTATCCTTAGATCGGCAGTTTTACCCGAACGGCATGTGCCGCTCGGGTGCGGGCGTGCAGTTCGCGCAGCGCCTCCAGTTCTTCAAGGGTCGGCGGCGCGATCACTTCGACAGCGGCACCGGTTCGCAGCGGCCAACCACATGCCGCAACGGCCGCTGCAACCGTAACGTGTTCATAACGCGCCACGAGCACAAATTCGTCTGTGGTCGGGTCTGGACGCATCAGCCCATAGTCAGTAATGATCGCCTGTGGCCCGCGACCCGGCGCACCACGTCGTGCGCGCTCACCATTACCGCCCAAAAATCCTGCCGACGAAACGAAATCGAGCGAGGGCACAAAAGTGCGAGGAGATTGCTTGATAATCACGTACACCTGCTTGGCATGCAGCGCAATCTCCGGCGCGCCGCCCGCACCGGGGAGTCGAGTCTGCGGACGGTCATAGGGCCCAATCACTGTACTGTTCAAATTCCCGAATCGATCGACCTGCGCTGCACCGAGAAAGCCAAGATCGACACGCCCCGCCTGCAGCCAATAGGCGAAAATCTCCGGCAGTGGCACCACACACGTCGCTGTATCGGCCAGCTCACCATCGCCAATGGATAGAGGAAGTACATTCGGCCGGGTTCCTATAGTCCCCGATTCATAAATCAGGACGATGTCTGGCGCTTTGAGCAGTCGCGCTAGGTTAGCTGCGGCTGAAGGCAACCCAATACCCACAAAACAGACCGCACGATCCCACAGCATCCGCGCAGCGGTCACGGTCATCATTTCATCAGGAGTCCACGGACACCGACTCATAGGGATACCCCATCCGCGCGCAGTGCCTGCACAAATTCCCTATGGTTACGGGTGCCGTACACATAACGCTCAATCCATGCAGCGAAGCGCTCTCGGTCTCGCGATATCTCATCCCACGCTATGCAAAATGCGTTATCCCGTGCGTAATAACCACGCGCATAAGATGGCCAGGCGCCACCCGGCACGCAGGCCACTGCGGAAACAACCCAAGCTGGCAGGACCACGCTGTTCATCGGCGCATCAAGGTGCTCCACAATCTCTTCCACGGTGACCACCAGCCGTTTTGCGGCAAGTGCTGCCTCTTTCTGCGCACCGACAATGCCACTCATGAGGACATTTCCCTCAAGATCGGCCTTCTGCGCATGCAAGATCGTGACGTCCGGATTGAGCGGTGGCACCGTCGCGATTTGCTCGCCGGTATAGGGGCAGGCCACCGAGCGGATATCCGGATTTACGGTAGCTAGGTCCGTACCGAAATAGCCCCTCAAGAGTCCGAAGGGCAACCGACTGGCACCGGCGACGTAGGCTGCAGCCATGCCCGCGTGAGAATGTTCGTGCACTTGGAGGGGTTGCGGCCAACTTTTTTCGATCGCCTCGCGTACCCGATGCGCCGACCCTACCCCAGGATTACCACCCCACGAAAAGGTCAAATGATCGGCGCAGCCGGCGCCAATCATCTGGTCGTACAGCAGATCTGGCGTCATGCGTACCAAATGTAAATGCCGGCGTCGCTGGCGGATGATCTCGTGGCCAGCAGCAAAAGGGATCAGGTGCGTGAATCCCTCTAAGGCAACCATATCGCCGTCGTGAACGTGCTCTTCAATCGCCTCTCTTAGCGTAGCGACCGGCATGGATTACTCCACCACGGTTTGCGACTGCTCGCGCAAATATTGCGGGAGGTAGTAGAACGAGCCGATTGCCTTACCGGTTGAGGTGGACCCCTTCCAGCCAGCAAACGCCTGATATCCAGGCCAAGCTCCCGTGGTTGCGCCCTGCGGACGATTCACGTAAACCGTGCCGGCCTCGATGTGCGCAAGGAAATAGTCAACCTCGACCTGATTTCCATAAATACCCGCAGTCAGGCCGAGTGCGGACGCATTCGCCAGCGCGACGCCGTGTTCCACGCCCGACACCTCCGCAACCATCAAGATCGGGAGAAACATCTCCTCGGCATACAAGGGGTGCTGCGCTGGTGCCGTCGCAACGGTGGGCGCCACGTAGCAACCACTGGCGAGCGCGCCGTCGAGCAAACGACGCCCACCCGTCCGAATCGCACCACCGTCCTGCACCAAACGACGCAGGTAGTCGTCATATTTCTGTACGGCGCTGGCAGAAATTACTGGCCCTAACCAATACTCACGTAGCGTCGGATCGCCCACCCGGATCGCCTCTGCTGCGGCTACAAGACGGTCCTGCAAGTCCTGCGCTACCTCTGATGCGACATAGACACGCGATGCGGCCGAGCACTTTTGCCCACTCAGGCCGAAGGCAGAGCGCGCGATTCCCGTCGCTGCGCGATCCAGATCGGCATTCGCCGTAACGATCACGGCATTTTTTCCACCCATCTCAGTAATACAGGGACGGACCCAAGGTCCGGCCGCCATGCGGCGACTTAACTCCATGCCGACACGATAGGAACCCGTAAAAGTAATACCGGCAATCCGCGCATCATCGACCAGCGCATTTCCGACGTCTTCACCAGAACCTGCCACGAAGTTAAACACTCCCGGCGGGTATCCGGCGTCACGGATCAATTCAGCCAGTAGACGCACTGCCCAAGGCGTATCGCTCGCTCCCTTCGCCACCACCGTGTTGCCGGTTAACAGGGCCGCAGCCGTCGGGCCCGCCGCCAGTGCCAAAGGAAAATTGAAGGGGGCAACCACTGCCCAGACGCCATGGGGTTTGAGGACACTGCGATTGTGCGAACGCCAGTCCGTCAGAGGATCATCCGGCAGCACCCGATCGTAATAATCACAGCGCGTATATTCATCCGCATAACCACGGAAAAAATCAGCGACTTCGGCCGCTTCCGCCAGCGCCTCCAGGCGGTTCTTCCCGACCTCCAGCGACAAAACCGCCGCAAGATCGTAGACCCGCTCATCGATCAGGTCTGCGACTCGATACGACAAGCGGACGCGCTCAGCCGGTGAGAGCGCGCGCCACGTCGGAAAAGCGCGCGCCGCCGCATCGACTGCAGCACGGACCTGCGCCACATCGGCGGTAGCAAAGTTACCCAGATGGGCGCCGTCGATCGGCGAGTGCTTGGCGATAATGCCTGCACCGACCACATCAACGCCGTCGATATACAGTGGGTGGGTCGCACCAAGCGCCGCGCGCACACGGGCAACTGCCGCTTCGAAACGCTCGTGCATTTCGGCGGGTGGATTAAACATTGTCGAATATGTCAGTTTAAAACTCATGACCAATCAGACTCCGCAAGCAGACGATCGAGCAAGTCGACCGCATCAGTGAGATCACGTTCCGCAATGACCAGCGGCGGCGCCAGTAGGATCAAATTACCGCGCACAGCCAGAGAGACACCCGCCTCGAGTGCGCGTGCAACCAAGGTGCGTAGCGGCAGCGACGTCATCGGCCAAGGCGCATGCACTGCGCGCGTCGCGCGATCGCGTACCAACTCGATAACGGCAAACAGGCCATCGCCACCGCGAACGTCCCCGATCACGGCGTGGCGCGTTTTAAGCTCCAAGAGGCGCTCGTAGAGTGCAGCACCCAGCCGTTTGGAGCGCTCGATCAGGCCACCCTCTTCATAGGCGGCCAACGCGGCAATTCCCGCTGCACAGGCCAATGGGTGACCACAGTACGTGAGGCCGGTATAGAGCATTTCGTGTTCGAGGCGGCCAGCCACCTCTGCCGACAGCACGACCGCGCCTAGCGGCATATGCGCCCCCGTGAGACCTTTGGCCAAGGTCATCAGGTCAGGACGGCCTGCCTCTCCATAACGCTGCCAGGCGAACCACTCGCCGCAACGCCCAAATCCGCTCATCACCTCATCGGCGATGAGGTAGACGCTACGAGTGCGGGTTTCCTCACGTAGTCGCGGCCAGAAGTTCGCAGGCGCCACAATGCCGTTGGTGCCCGCATTGGGCTCCATGAGTACCGCCACGACGGCCTCATTCGCCTCCCCATCGATGGCTGCAGCGACGGCCTGCACAGCCGCCTCGGCACAGTCCGCCGCATGCTCTGTGCCAAACGGGCAGCGGTAGGCGTACGGGGGCGGCACACGCACAACGCCAAACGAGGCGGCATCCACCTGCGTCTGCGTGCGGGTATCGCCTGAAAGGGCCATGGTGGCGTAGCTGGCGCCATGGTAGGAACGGTCCCGGGCCACTACACGGCCCTGCGGCAAGCCGCGCGCCTGGCGCGCAAACTTGACCGCGTGCTCATTGGCATCAGCGCCGCCTAGGGAGAAGAAAACACGCCCCCCCGCAAAGCCGGACAGTTCCAACAAACGTCGCGCAAGCGCCGCGCGCGACTCGGCGCCCCACGCCGCGGTCACGAAACACAATTTCTCCGCTTGGTCTCGAATAGCCCGCACGATGCGCGGATGCTGATGGCCCAAGTTCATGCACTCGGCCAAACTGCTCATATCCAGGTAGCGCCGGCCTGCCGAATCAATGAAGTAAGCGCCCTCGCCCCCAACGATCGTGGGTGCATCCCAGTCTGCCTGGACGCACCAACTGTGTAATACGTCGCGACGCTCGGTCGTCATGATTGCGCTGTGCGCCCCTGCAAGAGAAACGACGCTATTGTCACCGGCCACTGCCAGCCGCTCAAGTCGTGACTAGCCGCTATCGTTCGGCGCCCAGTCACGTCGGTCGCCACGCCAACAACACGCTGACGACGCTTTCCAATACTGCAACAAGTGCGGCAGCCCGGGCCGGCGCCCAATCGACCGATTCCGCATGCAGATAGGCCAACTGGCCAATTTCCAGCTGAACGGTATGCACAGGCCCGGCAACGCGCCCGTAATGCCGCGTGATATAGCCGCCCTTGAAGCGCCCATTCAGTACAGCGGTAAATTGCCCCGTGCTGGCGGCCACAAGCACAGCCTGGCCAAGACCGGGGCCACAACTGCCACCATCATGCGTACCCACGTTAAGATCCGGCAGACGGCCCTCAAACAGTCTCGGCACGTGGCTTGCTATGGAATGTGCATCGAGCAGTACCGCGTAGCCATGCTGTGCCACCGTACGATCGAGCAACTCCCGTAAGCGTCGGTGGTAGGGACGCCAGTACAAGTCACACCGACGCGCAATCTCCAAGGCATCCGGTGGCTGGCCCAGATAAAGCGACTCGCCACCGAAGGTGGCCGACGGGCATAAGCCAGTCGAGACTTGCCCGGGATAGAGCGCCGCATCATCGGGTGGACGGTTGAGGTCGACCACATAGCGTGACAGCGTCGGCTCAACCCAAGAAACCCCCTGTTCCTTCGCGAATGCGTACAGTTTCTCGACGTGCCAATCCGTATCCGGCACCGCGCGCCCACGCTCCGTCATCCCGACGGCCAAATCGGCCGGCAGGCCCGTGCCAACATGCGGAAAACTGATAACGAGCGGGGCCGCGCCCTCGGATGAATGAATCATCGACCCAGCATAGGCAGGTCGAGACCCTGCTCCCGCGCGCAATCAATGGCCTCGCCATACCCCGCATCCGCATGACGCATCACGCCGGTGCCCGGATCGTTCCAGAGTACACGACCCACACGCCGCGCTGCGGCTTCAGAACCGTCACACACGATGACGACACCCGAGTGTTGCGAAAATCCCATACCGACGCCGCCACCATGATGCAAGGAAACCCACGTCGCGCCACCTGCCGTATTCAATAGCGCGTTGAGCAACGGCCAGTCCGAGACCGCATCCGAACCATCCTGCATGGACTCGGTTTCACGGTTGGGGCTGGCCACCGACCCGGAATCCAGATGATCTCGGCCAATAACAATCGGCGCCTTCAGCTCACCCTTCGCGACCATCTCATTAAAGGCCAACCCCAAACGGTGACGCTGCCCAAGTCCGACCCAACAGATGCGGGCGGGCAGACCCTGAAATTTGATCCGCTGCGCGGCCATATCGAGCCAACGGTGCAGGTGTGGATCATCAGGGATGAGTTCTTTAACTTTTGCATCCGTTTTGGCAATGTCCTCCGGGTCGCCCGACAAGGCTACCCACCGGAAGGGACCAATACCCCGACAGAACAGCGGTCGAATGTAGGCGGGCACAAAGCCTGGGAATGCAAAGGCATCCTTGCACCCCTCCTCCAGCGCCACCTGGCGAATGTTGTTGCCATAATCAACCGTCGGGATACCCAGACGATGAAACGCCAGCATGGCTTCAACATGCACTTTCATCGACGCACGCGCGGCCCTCTTCACTTCATCAGGCGCCGAAAGCCGCTTCGCTTCCCACTGTTCTACCGTCCAACCCGCCGGCAGATAACCATTGACAGGATCATGGGCGGAAGTTTGGTCCGTGACCGCATCGGGGCGAACGCCGCGTCGCAGCAGTTCGGGGAGAATCTCCGCCGCATTGCCGCAGAGCGCTACGGAAAGCGCGCGCTTTTCTTGCGTTGCCTTCCCGATAATCGCCAACGCCTCGTCAAGATCCTTCGCTTCGACATCGATATAGCCAGTCCGCAAGCGCATTGCGATACGACTCTTCTGGCATTCGATCGCGAGCATCGAGGCGCCAGCCATGGTGGCTGCCAGTGGCTGCGCGCCACCCATGCCACCAAGACCTGCCGTGAGGAACCATCGCCCGGCAAGGCTGCCACCAAAATGCTGGCGGCCCATCTCCGCGAAGGTCTCGAAAGTCCCCTGCACGATGCCTTGGCTACCGATATAGATCCATGACCCTGCCGTCATCTGGCCGTACATCATGAGCCCCTTACGATCGAGCTCGTTGAAGTGTTCCCAGTTAGCCCAATGCGGCACCAGGTTCGAATTGGCGATCAGCACACGCGGAGCGTCGACATGCGTCGGGAATACACCGACCGGCTTGCCGGACTGCACGAGCAAGGTCTCGTCGTCGCGTAAACGCTTTAGCACCTCGACAATCTTGTCGAAACATTCCCAATTTCTAGCGGCACGACCGATACCGCCGTAGACCACCAGTTCCTCAGGCCGTTCCGCGACATCCGGATCGAGGTTATTACACAACATACGGAGCGGCGCTTCCGTGAGCCAGGAGCGGGCCTCAAGAGTGGTGCCAGTACGTGCACGGATTACGCGGGAAGGATCCTTGCGGTTTAGAGTCATCGTCATTTCTCCGTGAATGCTCAAAGACAATCAATTAAATATCGTAAATACCGCGCAGTTCAAAACGACTGCCGGCATGATGGAGGCGTGCGAAAGATGCGGGCTGCCCACGAGACCAGGTGGTGCGCTCAATGAGCAACACCGGCTCACCGAGCGACATCTGCAGCAAGGCATCGATACCCACTTCGGCGCCGATCGCGCGTACGACTTGTTGCACACGCTCGAGGGGTGCAACCTGCATGAGATGCTCATGCGGCGTGGTTACTGTAAAATCAAGGTCCAGGTAATCGGGCGCCACTGTAGGATTGACCCAACGATCCTCTACTTCGAGCGGGCGATCGTTGTCCATATGGACGATCACACTGTGGTAGAGCGGTCGGCGCGCCACGTCACGGCCAAAGTGTGCCGCGATGGCTGCCGGTGCCTGCGCCGATTCGGCCCGAATCGGCACCGCACGATGCATGTGGCCACGAGCACGAATATCCGCTGCAACATTGCGAATCTCGAGTGGATTACCGGCCGCAGGGAGATCGGCAACAAAAGTTCCAGAGCCTGCCACGCGCGACAACACGCCTGCGACCACCAATTCACGCAGCGCGCGGTTTGCCGTCATCCGCGACACGCCCAATTCACGCACCAATTCATGTTCAGACAAGACACGCGCACCCGGCCTCCACGCACCGGACCGAATACGATCAGTGACGTATGACTTCACTCGTTCGTACAGGGGTTGAGCGCTCACGCGACTCCCTGTGATTTCAGATGGGCCAGGCTGGCCCGGTAGGCCGCATCGATGGCGCTACGCGCACGATGACGGCCTGCCTCGACGAGGTGTTCGCCGCCGACCCACACGTCACAGATCGCACCGGGTCGCGGCGCAAAGACGAACGCGTCGATCAGCGCCATCGGCGCGGTGCCGGCGAACTCAGGCCGATCGGTATCGATCCGCACGAGGTCCGCCGGCGCACCCACTGTTAACCCTGACGCGGGATATCCAAGCGCAGTTGCACCGCCCACCACGGCGGCTTGCCACAAAGCAGATCCCACATGCGGCTGCTGGCTGTGACCGCAAAGTACGCGCCGTTGCCGCTGCATGCGTACGTTGTATTCCGCAAGGCGTAGTTCCTCGCGTGGGTCTACCGACACATGACTATCGGAACCGATGCCCAACGCACCGCCGAGCGCAAGGTAATCATCGATTGGGAAAACGCCGTCACCGAGGTTGCCTTCCGTCGTCGGGCACAGACCGACGACCGCACCAGACTCGGCCAAACCACGCAACTCGGCACCGTTGACGTGGGTCGCATGGACCAGACACCAGCCTTTATCCACACGACCGGTTTCCAGCAACCATTCCACCGGTCGGCGGCCGGTCGCTTGCAAGCAATCCTCCACTTCGCGCTGCTGCTCAGCCACGTGGATGTGCACCGGTAAGGGGTGTGAGCCGCAACGCACCGCATCGACGACCGTCGTCAGCGCCGATGCCGGCACCGCGCGCAGGCTATGCAGCGCCACGCCCGTACGGTTCCGGCTGTCATCATCCGCCTGGAGCGCGTCAACCAATGACAGAAACGCGTCGGTGTCGTGCGCAAAGCGCCGTTGCGATGCGGCAAGTGGGCGCCCATCGAAGTGCCCCTGCTGATACAGGGTCGGCAACAGCAAATGCCGGATCGCGGTCGATCGCGCTGCGCGGCGGATGGCGAACGCAAGACTCGCCGGTGGCGTATAGCATCGACCATCCGGCTGATGGTGCAAGTAATGAAATTCAGCCACGCCGGTATAACCGGATTCGAGCATTTCTGCATAGACAAACGCTGCAATCGCCTCGACATCCTCGGGACGCAACTGTTCCACAAAGCGATACATGACATCGCGCCAGCCCCAAAACGAGCCTTCGGCCGTCGCTTGCACTTCAGCCGATCCGGCCATTGCCCGCTGGAACGCATGGCCATGCAAATTGGGCATCCCCGGCAGCGCCAATCCACGCCGCATCGGCAGATCAGTCGGCAACCTGCGGTCGACCGAGCGGATGTGGCCATCCGCGCCGACCTCAACCGTCACGTCGTCGGCAATCCCATCCGGCAGTAAGGCCCGTTGGAAACGCAGTCGCATCGTCGCCTCCAACCTGTATATACAGGTCTGATTAGCGCATAATACCGCCATCCGGAATCCTTGCAAGGGGTGCCCTATGTGGGACCAGCTCTTGATCGATGTACAGGCGGCGACCGCCGTTCCAACGGCGGACGGCTTTGGTCTGATTCCTGAGGCCGCCATCGCGATCGCGGGCGATCGCATTGCCTGGGTCGGGTCCGTGAAGGACTTGCCGGCAGAGCCGAGCACGCTCGCCAAGGCCATCCATCGCGGCGGCGGACGGCTCGTGACACCTGGACTCATCGACTGCCATACCCATCTGATTTTTGGCGGAGAACGCTCCCTCGAGTTCGACCTGCGAGCGCAGGGCGTCGACTACGCTACTATCGCGGCACAGGGTGGGGGCATTCGTTCCACGGTGCGCCTGACGCGCGAATTATCGGCGCAGGCCTTGGCCGAGATCGCCCTACCCCGTGCCCGCGCGCTGCTCGCCGATGGCGTCACCACCATCGAGGTGAAGTCAGGTTACGGGCTAGACACGGCCTCTGAACTAAAAATGCTGGAGGCCGCGCGACTGGTCGGTCTCGCACTCGATGTGTCGATCGAGCCGACCCTATTGGCCCTGCATGCGCTCCCACGAGAGCGTGCCGATGACCGCTCCGGCTATGTAGACGAGGTCATCCAGGAACTCTTGCCCGCCGTGGCGGAACGACAGCTCGCCCGAGCCGTCGACGTTTTTTGTGAGCACATTGCCTTCACCGTGCCGGAGTGCGCCCGCGTGCTGCAGGCCGCACGCCAGTTGGGTCTGCACGTCAAAGTGCATGCCGATCAACTCACCGATGGGGGCGGCGCCGCGCTAGCGGCACAATTTGGCGCCCTATCGGCAGACCATCTTGAATTCACCTCCACTGCAGGCGTACAAGCGCTCGCAGCAAGTGGCACGGTTGCAGTACTCCTGCCCGGCGCGTTCCTCATGCTCGGCGAGACGCGCCGCCCTCCGATCGCCGCCCTGCGCGCAGCGGGCGTACCGATGGCCATCGCGACCGACCTAAACCCCGGCAGTTCGCCGCTGAATTCCCTCACGCTGGCAATTACGCTTGCCCGGGCGCAGTTCGGACTGACCGCATCCGAAGGGTTCCTCGGCGTGACCGCGCATGCCGCGCGGGCACTGGGGCTAAGCGACCGGGGTCAGTTGGGGGCCGGTCTGCGGGCAGACCTCGCGCTGTGGAACGTCAACCATCCCCGCGAACTCGGCTATTGGCTGGGCAAACCCAACTGCCACTCCGTCTGGCGTGGTGGCCGCGCGATCGCTTAGCAATACACGCCGCGCTGCAGTAGCATCACGGCTCCGACGAATGAGGCTTCCGATGACGACCCGCACGCTCCGCAAGGATTTCTCTAGCGACAACATCGCAGGCATCGACCCGAGCATCCTCGCCAGCCTCGTGGCTGCGAATGCCGGCACGGTCCACTCCTACGGCGCCGACCCGTACACCGAACGACTACATCAGCAGATGCACGCCCTGTTTGAATGCCCAATGGCCGTACTGCCGGTAGCAACCGGCACCGCCGCCAATGCCATCGCGCTCGCAACACTCGCCAAACCCTATCAGGGTGTCTACTGCCCAAGCACCGGGCACGTCAATACCGACGAATGTGGTGCGCCCGAGTTCTACAGTGGCTGCAAATTGCTCGCGCTACCGACGCCGGATGGCAAGTTAATACCCGGTCAGGTCAGCGCTGCGGTCGCGTTCGCGCACGCGATGGGCGTCCACCACGTCGACCCCGCCGCCGTGACCATCTCACAAGCCACCGAATGGGGCACCATCTACACACCGCCAGAAGTGCGAGCACTGGCCGACGAGGCGCATGGTCTGGGACTCAAACTACACATGGATGGCGCGCGTTTCGCCAATGCGGTAGCGCACCTTGGCTGCACCGCGGCCGACATCACCTGGAAATCCGGCGTGGACCTCTTATCATTCGGCGCGACCAAGAATGGGGCGCTCGCGGCTGAAGCAATCGTTGCCTTCGATCCCACGCTCGCGCGCGACCTGGAGTTCCGCCGCAAGCGCGGCGGCCATCTGTGGTCCAAGATGCGATTTCTGAGCGCCCAACTGTCCGCCTACATCACCGACGAGCGTTGGCTACACAACGCCCGCAACGCCAACGCCGTCGCCGCACGCCTGGCCACAGGTCTGGCGACACTGCCCGGCGTGACCGTACTGATGCCGGTCGAAGCCAATGAATTGTTTTTAGCGATGCCTGCAGCGATCATTGCTCGCTTGCGCAGCGCAGGTTACGAATTCTACGACTGGCCAGCGCCGGATAACGTCACCGAACCAGTCATACGCGTGGTCGCAGCCTACGATATGCAGCTTGCCGATGCCGACGGATTCATCAGCGCCGCGCTCACTTGATCAGGGCAAAGTCAGCCGGCCGTAACGACGCAGCAGGTCCTGCAAGGCTTGATGCGGAATAGCGATCGCGTAGTGGCCATGCTGACCTGTCAAATCTTTGGCGGCGACCATCGCGTTGATAATAGCCTCTTCGGTTGCCTCTACCGCACCCAAGAACACCGGATCAAGATCATCGTTACCAATGAATCGGGCGGTATTTTCCGTCGCGCCCGTCACCCCCTCGGCATTCGCGTTGGAGAAGGCAACGAAAATATCCCCAGAACCGTTGCCCGAGTAAGTGCCGTTGCGCGCGAGACCGAGTGAAGCCCGCCGCGCAACGCGCTTGAGTTGATGGGGCAACAACGGCGCGTCGGTGGCTACGATAATAATGATCGAACCGGTCTCCAGATCGTGCGCATCCTCGGTATAAACCCGATGCTCGCGTAAATGCTGACCGACCGGCACCCCCGCAATGCGTAGCGTATCGCGCAAACCATAGTTGGACTGCACCAATACGCCCACGGTGTAGTGCGTCTGACCAATCTTCACCACACGCGAGGCGGTGCCGATGCCGCATTTAAACTCATGGCAGATCATGCCAGTGCCGCCACCAACATTGCCCTCCGCAACTGCGCCGCCGCGCGCGGAATCGATCGCGTCGGCAACGTGTTCGGGATGCACATGAAATCCATTTACGTCGTTGAGATACCCATCCCAAGTCTCCCCGACGACCGGCAATGACCACCAGTAACCACTATTGTCAGCACCACCCTGTTTAACGCGCCAAGCGATCGCCGCATCGCGGACCACGCCAACGCTGTGTGTGTTGGTCAGCAAAATAGGGCCTTCGAGCATGCCCGACTCATCCAGCCACGTCGTGCCGGTCATCTCACCGTTGCCATTCAACGAAAACCAGCCAGCGAAACTCGGCAGAGACGCCGTTTTCGTGCCGCGCGGCAAGACGGCAGTCACACCGGTACGCACCATATGTTTTGGATCTGTGCCACTAATCAGCGTCGTATGCCCTACGGTCACACCGGCTACGTCGGTGATCGCATTGAGCGGGCCGGGTACGCCATCGAAAGGAATTCCAAGATCACGGGCGCGTGGGCCGGCAGCTGCACTCCCCCAGAGCAGGCAGGTTGCAAGCATCAGGCGAATGAGCATCTCAGATCTCCTGCACCGACTCCGCGGCGGGTTGTTCCGGAATCAGGCCAGCGATTTCCTGTGGGGTCAGGTTGCGCCAGCGCCCGTGCTCCAGGCCTTCTAGCATGATGTTACAAAAGCGCACGCGAACAAGACGACGCACCGTATAACCAAAGACATCGCACATCCGGCGAATCTGTCGGTTGAGCCCCTGCGTTAACACAATACGAAATACGTTTTTCGAAACACGGGTACAGACACAGGGCGCCGTCACCGTTTCTAGCATGGTGACGCCCTGCGACATCTCATGCAGAAAATCATCAGTTACCGGACGATCTACAGTCACGAGATACTCTTTCTCATGCTGGTGTTCCCTGCGCAGCAGCAGGTTAACGATATCGCCATCATTCGTCAGCAGGATCAGACCTTCGGAATCTTTATCCAACCGACCGATCGGAAAGACCCGCTCGCGATGCGCAACGAAATCTACAATGTTGTGCTGAACACTACGATTAGTGGTGCACTCTACCCCTATCGGCTTATGCAACGCGATATACACATGTCGGGTGGGAGCGCCTACCTCCTCGCCGTCTACACAGACACGGTCCGTCGGTGTAATACGCGTGCCTAGCGTAGCCACCTGCCCGTTCACTAAGATCCGGCCAGCCTCAATCCACGCATCCGCCTCTCGGCGTGAACACAGACCGCGCTCGCTCAGAAATTTGTTGATCCGCAAGGCAGCGTCCTCACTCAACGGAATGCGCCTTCGCCATAGGATTCAGAGGCAAGATTCTCAAAGCGCGTGTACTCACCAAGGAAGGTGAGATGCACCTCGCCGGTCGGGCCATTACGCTGTTTAGTGATGATGATGTCCGCAATACCTTTGCGCGGCGTGGAGGGCTCATATACTTCCTCACGATAAATCATGAGGATAAGATCAGCATCTTGTTCGATAGCACCGGAGTTGTGCGTCACGATGCCATCAGCAAGCCAGCACGCTGGTCCCGGCACAGTGAGATCGTAAACATCCTCCTCGCCGGCGGCCTGCACCGCAACGATACGGTCCCAGAACAAACTCGATACCGATTCGGGCGGAAATGGCGTGCGGTCTGTTTGGTCGACAACCGCATGCCGCGCGGCATCACTAGGCAATTGGTGGTCGGACGAAATGCTGCCGCCCGTAGCGGGACTGCATGCGGCGGTCTGTGCACCGCCATCACCGCGCAGGGCATAGGCCCTTGACTCACCGCCTGCCGCAGCCGCAGGGACTGCTAGTGCAGCGACGCCCACGTCAGCCAGCTTGCTTCGCAGAACACTCGTCAGCTTGGCCGCTGACTCGAGCCGAGGACCGAATGCGCCCACGGCCTCCAAAAATAGACGCTGCTGACGCAGCTCAGCGACATCAACAGAAAAAACGGGTCGGCGCGATCCCGCTAAGGTCGCGTGGATTCGAGCCACGATACCGAGGCGGAGCAGTAACGCCGCCACATCGCGCGCCAAGCCTTCACTGCCCGTCTTGAAATAGATCCGCGTAGCGCCACCCTGCGCCGGGGCACGATGCTGTATGCGACCCCCTGCGGCCCACAAATGTCGCAGCAAAAGACCCACTTGGTGATTAGGCATGCGCAACGCATCGTTGGGGAGTCTCTTTTCCTCGGCGCGCTGGCCGGCGATTTCGACTCGTTGCAGCCAACCGCTGACGCCTGCAACCGGTGACGTCCCACCCCCACTACCAATTCGCAGCTGATAGCCCGTCCGGCGACCGGCCTCGATCACGACATCGCTGCCCAATTGTTCAGCCGCTTCGCGCACTGCGGTAGCGTTCGCCGCAGATACTGTCGTATAGCGAATGGGTTGATCGTTGCAGGCGCTGTCGCCACCGACGAGGTGACCCAGCAGGATTACTTCTGCGTCATTCCACACCATCGGCCGTGCACTCTCCGGGATCTGCCGCGCAATGGCCATCCGATCGCCCAGCGACAGCTGTGCGACGGTCTGCCAGCCCCGACTGGTGTAAACCCGATGTTCGGCAGTAGCCCGTAGCGAACGGCCACTCGCCAGGCGGACATCAAAGACAGGCTTGGTGCCCACCTTCCAAACAAGATCAGCATTCGCAGCGACGATCTGCTCGCGCGCGTCCATTGCCCAAACCGTTGGCACCTGCCCCACCAGCTCGCGGATCGGGACACGGCGACCGTCAGTCAAGCAAACCTGCGTATCGCCCGCGACGCACTCGCGCAAATCGGACATCACGGGCCGTTTTTCGGTGCGCTGTTCGACGCTGCGATTCAGCTGCGACAGTGCGATCACCGGACACTCCAGTTCTTTGGCCAACGCCTTCAAAGACCGCGAGATTTCCGAAATTTCGGTCGCTCTATTTTCCTTGCCACCCGCCACTGTCATGAGCTGCAGGTAGTCGACAACAATCAATCCCACGCCATGCTCACGCTTCAGGCGACGCGCTCGCGCACGAACTTCCGTCGGGGTTAGTCCACCCGACTCATCAATATAGATCGGGGAGTTCGACAACACTTCAGTGGCGCTCGTAATACGCGGCCAATCTTCTGCAGATAGAGTCCCCTTGCGCAGGCTGCTCTGGCTGATTCGACCGAGCGAGGAGATCATGCGCATCGTCAACTGTTCAGCCGACATTTCCATCGAGAAGACCGCAACGGGAACTTTGCCGTCAATAGCCGCATTCTCTGCGATATTTAGCGCCAGCGTCGTCTTACCCATCGACGGTCGACCCGCGATGATGACCAGATCGCCTGCATGCAAACCAGTCGTTAACTTGTCGAGGTCCGTGTAGCCGGTCGACACACCACTGAAAGCATCTGGGTTCTGATGCAGCGCATCGATTCGATCAATCGTCTTTGGCAGTACGTCGCGGACGGAAACGAAGCCCGCTTTGGATCGAGCGCCGCGCTCGGCGATCGCGAAGACCAGTTGCTCCGCCTCTTGCACCAACTCGATTGGGGCCCGACCTTGTGGATTGAACGCCCCCGATGCGATTTCGCCACCCGCGTGCACAAGTGCCCGCAGCAGCGCGTTGTCGCGAACGATGTGTGCATAGGCGCGGACATTGGCAGCACTCGGGGTGTCCCGCGTGAGGCGAGCCAGATACGCGAGGCCACCCACCTCGTCAACAATGCCTTGGTTGGACAGCGACTCGGAGACGGTGACGGCGTCACACGGCTTGCTGTCGTGCACGAGGCCCGCGATGGCCTCAAAGACCAATTGATGGTCTCGCCGATAAAAATCTGGGCCCGCGATAAGATCAGCAACGCCGTCCCACGCCGAGGCATCCAGCATTAGGCCGCCTAATACGGCCTGCTCGGCCTCAACAGAATGAGGCGGAACACGTAGCCCGTCCATCGACTCCGAGGAACGGTGCTGGGAATCCGAATAAGACATAGACGACCTCGGGTCCGGAAAATCCCCCTGGGGAGGGGGATTCTAACCCGGGTCGGGGGTCCCGGTACGGCTGCTAAGCCATACCGGGACACCGTCAGGGTCAATCTTGGCTTACCACCACAACGGTGATATCGACATTGATGTCGGTGTGCAGGTGCAGCACGAGAGCGTGCTCACCGACAATCCGAATCGGCCCGTTCGGCAGGCGAACTTCGGCGCGGGAAACCGGGAATCCGGCCGCCGTCATCGCCTCGGCCACGTCGCTGGTACCAATCGAGCCGAAGAGCTTGCCTTCGCTGCCCGCCTTAGCGGCGATCGTGAGCTTGTGGTCCTTCAGAACCGTCGCGCGGCCTTCCGCGTCCGTCAGGTCCTGTGCGGCCTTCTGCTCGAGCACCGAGCGCATTGCCTCGAACTTGGCGACGTTCTTAGTGGTAACGAGCGTGGCACGGCTCGTCGGGAGGAGATAATTGCGACCGTAACCCGACTTCACCTTGACGCGATCGCCAATGTTGCCGAGGTTAGCCACCTTCTTGAGGAGGATCACTTCCATGGAAGCACCTGTATGTTTTGAGTCTATGTAGGACTGGGTAGGCCCGGGAAAACACCGCGGCGTCTGTCGCTTACCCCGTCTCAACCACCGACCGTAGATCGGTCGGGCAGCGACGGGGTTTGTCGCTCAGCGCTCGCGGGGCTCATGCCCCGGAGTAACTACTCAGTGCTGATCCGTGTACGGCAACAACGCCAGGAAGCGAGCACGCTTTACAGCGGTTGCAAGCTGGCGCTGGTAGAACGAACGCGTGCCGGTAATGCGGCTCGGAACGATCTTGCCAGTTTCGGTGATGTAGTTCTTAAGGGTCGCAAGATCCTTGTAGTCGATCAGCTCGACTTCATCGGCTGTGAACTTGCAGAACTTTTTGCGGCGAAAATAACGGGCCATGAGGTACTCCTTTTCTTACTCGCCACGCGGGGCGCGGTCATCGCGATCACCACGGCCGCCGCGATCGCCGCGATCGCCGCGGTCACCACGGTCGCCACGGTCTTCGCGGTCGTCACGATCTTCACGATCGTCACGGTCGCCACGACCTTCGTCGGCCTTCTCGTCACCGGCCTTCGCCATTGGCGAGGGCTCAGTCACGGCAGCGTCCATACGGCTCGTGAGATGACGGATCACCGCGTCGGAGAAGCGGAACGAACCTTCGAGCTCGGCAAGCGTCTTGCCGTCGCACTCGATGTTCATTAGTACGTAATGGGCCTTGTGCACCTTCGCGATCGGGAACGTCAGTTGACGACGGCCCCAGTCTTCGAGTCGGTGAACCTGTCCGTTGCCCGCCGTGATCATGCCTTTGTAGCGCTCGATCATCGCCGGGACCTGCTCGCTCTGGTCCGGATGGACCAAAAAGACGATCTCGTAATGTCTCATGTTGTCTCCCTATGGGTTTCAGCTGCCGGCTGAGACTGCCGATACAGCGGGAAAATCAATGCGTTAAGCAATATCCCAAGGCCCGAGGGGGGCATTGGGGGCGCGTAGTCTAGGGGCACAGGCCCTAAACCGCAAGCAAAACTCTATCCGCCTCAAACGGTTAAGTCGCTCCACGCTGCCGCAAAGCCTCGTACAAGAGCACGCCCGTGGCCACCGACACGTTCAGGCTCTGCACCGCCCCGCGCATCGGCAAGCGGACTACATGGTCACAGACCTCCCGGGTCAGACGGCGCATACCGGTCCCCTCGGCGCCCAACACGATGGCTAACGGGCCCTTGAGGTCGACCTCGTAATGCAATTTGTCGCCATCACCATCGGTGCCCACGACCCAGACGCCCTCCTCCTTCAGTTCCCGTAGGAACCGGGCAAGATTAGTCACCTGAACGAGCGGCACGGTCTCGGCGGCGCCAGCGGCCACCTTGCGCACCACCGGCGTAAGCCCCGTGGCCCGGTCCCGCGGCACCACCAAGGCATCCGCTCCCACCCCGTCGGCCGTGCGCAGACAAGCGCCGAGGTTATGGGGGTCTTGCACCCCATCTAGCACCAAAATCAGCGGTGGTTTATTGGCCACGTCCAAAGAGGCGAGGAACGCATTCTCGTCCACCGCCTTGGCGGGCTCTACCTTGGCAACCACCCCTTGGTGTACCAATCCCGGCAGCATCGCATCGAGGTCCGTTGCGGCTCGCGGCTCCACCGTAATACGGGCATCACGGGCCGCTTCAACCAGCGCCTGTACCCGCCGATCGGCGCGACCGGACTGAATCATCAAGGACCGCACAGCGCTCGGCCGGCGCGCCAGCACAGCGGCAACCGCATGGATGCCATAGACCAATTCATCACTCATCAACGTCTCCCACGGCCCGGCTTGGGGCCTGCCTGCCGATCTGCTTTTTTCTTCGCACTCTTGACCGCAGCCACCTTGCCAGACTTTGCCGGCGCTGCCTTACGCATCGTCTTTGCAGGCTTCGTCGTCTTAGGCCTAGCCACCTGACCATGCGCATCACGAACGCGGCCTATGGGTTTCGCAGCCCCGGATTCTACGGACTCCACGGCATTGTCCTTGCCCCGGCGGCGTGGATGATAGGCCGTCGATACCCGCTCGACGAGTTCAAAGTCGATTTTTCTTTCCGACGGATCGACCCGCGCCACCCGCACGACCAACTGGTCACCGATAGTAAAGCGCTCACCCGAGCGTTCACCGACCAACGTACGTCGATCCTCTTCATAGCGGAAATAATCGCGACCGAGATTCGCCACGTGCACGAGGCCATCCACTTGTAGCCCCGTCAGTTGCACGAAGATCCCGAAATCGGTTACTCCGGTAATGACACCTGGGAAGGTCTGCCCCACCCGATCACGCATAAACTCGCACTTCAAAAACGCAGTGACATCGCGCGAGGCCTCATCCGCCCGGCGCTCCCGCTGCGAGGTTTCCTGGCCAAATACCACCATCTGCGCCGCTGGATGCTCAAACGTTTCCGCCGTACCGCCGTTGAGCACATGCCGAATCGCTCGATGCACGAGCAAGTCCGGATAGCGACGAATGGGAGAAGTGAAGTGGGCATACCCTTCGAGCGCAAGACCAAAGTGACCGATATTCTCTGGTTGGTACACCGCTTGCGCCAATGACCGAATAATCATCGACTCCAACAAGGCGGCGTCGGGTCGATCGCGCACGTCTCCCAACAACTTAGCCAACGTAGACGGATCGATGTCTCCATCGGTCTCCAACAGTAGCCCACGCGTACCGAGGAAACGCTTTAACTCGAGCACTCGGTCTTCTTCAGGGCTTGCATGCACCCGATACAGCGTGGGCATCCCGTGTTTCTTTAGAAATTTTGCCGCTTCAACGTTAGCCGTAATCATGCATTCTTCGATTAATCGA
>Ga0114958_10000026_pt1 | contig 122327 bp, 121 predicted proteins | sample C_130208_EF_Meta_FD_89577 | JGI IMG/M metagenome (GOLD analysis project Ga0114958, IMG submission 89577) | Freshwater microbial communities from Lake Croche, Canada to study carbon cycling - C_130208_EF_MetaG | ecosystem: Environmental > Aquatic > Freshwater > Lake | place: Lake Croche...
AATGCCATCTATATTTTTAAAAACTCTTTTGTGTATTGGCACATTTGCAGTTTCTTCTTCTATCATTATATTTTTTTCATTGCCTATCTGGTTCACGACTTGTTCAGCAAATGCTTTATACTTATCGGTAATCGTATAGCCCAATGCATAATGTAAGGCTTCTTTAATCACATCTAAATTTCTATTTTCACAAAATACGGTTGGAATAAACAACCAATAATTGGCTGTTCCCACTTTGCCATCGTTTCGATGATAGCCAAGAAAGGTTTTATTTTTATATTTACTTACTTCGGGGGCCTCCCACAAGTAATTTATTTTTCTATAAGCATAAGCAGCTGCTTCATGTTTGGTATTTTCCACTGACATTCTTGTTCCCACTTCTACTTGTTCCGTAGTAATTTTACCTACTGTTATACCATACATAGTTATGATGTCTCCTTTTAATAAGGGCCGAATAAAAAATTTATGTTTTTCTGCGATGTCCTCTTTTAAAATATACGTATGATTTAGGTGTGAAATTGAATCGCCTTTTTTCAAGTTTACTAAGGCAACCAATACATTGTCTTTGGGATGAATTTGTAAAACAAGTTGTTTTTGATGGCTCATAGTAGGGTGGTCTGTTATTGCTTTTGAATGAATATACAATTTATATAAAACATTCAAAATATCCTATTTCTTCCTCACAAAACCGGTTAACTTTGATGCATGCACACTCTTTTAGATTGGATCCTAGCCATTTCAACCATTTTATATGCTTCTTTATTAATGGCCTATCGATATTGGTTTGGAAATTTGCATTATTTTAAAGCAGCCGCTGCTTTAAATTCAAACCTTCCCAGTGAACGTACTCGATTTTCTGTTGTTATAGCTGCGCGCAATGAAGCAGAAAATATTAAAATTTGTATTGAAACTATTTTAGCTCAAAATTATTCAACTGATTTTTTTGAAATTATAGTTATCGATGATTTTTCTGAAGACCTTACTGCTGCGATCGTTAAAAAAATGCAGGAACAACATACCAACTTACATTTATTAAATATGGCCGATTATTTTAAACCAAATGAAATAATTTCCTATAAAAAGAAAGCAATTGAAATAGGAGTGCAACATGCCAAAGGCAATTGGATTGTAACGACCGACGCGGATTGTATCATACCACCTAATTGGTTGTTATTGTTTGATCAATACATCCATCAATACCAACCAGTTTTTGTAGCTGCTCCGGTAATGTTTATTAAAGAACGGGGCCTATTGAATCAATTTCAATTGCTTGATTTTTTAGCATTGCAAGGGATTACCGCTGCGGCAGTGGCTGCTGGCAAACACTCTATGTGTAATGGAGCCAATTTGGCTTTTGAAAAATCGGCATTTATTGCGGTAGGGGGCTATCAAGGGGTGGACCAGATAGCCAGTGGGGATGATATGTTTTTAATGCATAAAATGAAACTGACTTTATCCAATCGTATTGGTTATTTATTTCACCCCGATGCCATCGTATTAACCCAAGCCATGCAAAATTGGAAAGGATTCTTGATGCAAAGAATTCGATGGTCGACTAAAGCTCTTTTTTGTGATGACCGTTCTATTTTTTGGGTGTTAGTTTTAGTGTTTGTTTTTAATTTTAGTTTTTTACTACTGCTTTTAATGGGCCATTTTGGAAGTCTATTGATTGCTTTGGCTTTTAAGACATTCTTTGAACTATTTTTTCTAGAACCAGTGGCAAAGTTTTATAATTTACAATCCCAATTAAGCTATTTTCTTTTGTATCAACCTGTTCATATTACTTATACCATTTTGGCGGGACTTTTTTGGCAAGTAAAAACCTATACTTGGAAGGGGAGAAGGGTTAAATAAGCTTCTGTGGAAGCATTTTGTCTAAAAAACTGGTATCGATTAAGTCCATCCCCCAATTCCTTCCAATAAACTACATTTAAATTAAAATTTTATAGCCCAAAATTGACCTTCTTTATGTAATTTTGCCTTCTAAAAAGAGATTTAACTATGTCTACAGAAACAATAGAAAGTACCGTTGCTGCCTTAACAGCTAAAGATTTTGCAACTGATCAAGAAGTACGTTGGTGCCCTGGTTGTGGCGATTATTCCATTTTAGCTTCTGTACAGAAAGTAATGCCTACTATTGGCGTTCCAAAAGAAAACATTGTTATTATTAGTGGTATTGGATGTAGTAGCCGTTTCCCTTATTATATGAACACATACGGGATGCACTCTATTCATGGTCGTGCCACCGCAATTGCAAGTGGCTTAAAAGCTTCTCGTCCTGAATTAAGTGTTTGGATTGTTGCGGGTGATGGAGATTCAATGAGTATTGGGGGCAACCATACCATTCATTTATTAAGAAGAAATTTAAACGTTAACTTTTTAGTTTTCAATAACCAAATTTATGGTTTAACGAAAGGTCAATACTCACCTACCTCTGAAGTTAATAAAGTAACTAAGAGTTCACCTCAAGGAAGCATCGATCATCCATTTAATCCTGCTGCATTGGCATTGGGAGCGGATGCAACTTTTGTAGGTCGTACAATGGATCGTGATCCTAAACATATGCAAACCATGATTGCTCGTGCCGAAAAACATCAGGGCACTTCTTTTTTAGAAATTTATCAAAACTGTAATATATTCAATGACGGCGCTTTTGAAGTTTTTACTGAAAAATCAACCAAGCAAGTTCATGGTTTATATTTAGAACAAGGCAAGCCTTTAACCTTTGGAGCCAATGGAGAAAAAGGAATTCGTTTTGACGGTATGCGTCCAGAAGTAGTAGAAATTGGAACTAAATACAGCGCAGACGATATGTGGATTCATGACGAAAAAGATTTTTATAAAGCACAAATACTAACTCGTTTATTTGATAATCCTTCCGAAGTGGGCGCGGTGTTTCCTAGACCATTTGGTATTTTTTATACCAACGACCGACCTTGCTATGAAGAAATGATGTCTTTGCAAATTCAAGAAGCCTTAGCAAAAGGTGCAGGAGATTTAGATAAATTAATTCGCGGTAAAGAAACTTGGGAGATTAAATAAAGCTTATAAGTCTATATAATTTCTTTTGAGTGCGGTCATTACCATGGCGGTACGTTGAGTTACCTTTAATTTTTTGAAAACCCTGTCGCGATAGCCATAAATAGTATGTATGCTTTTATGCAATGATTTTGCAATTTCATCATAATTCATGTCCTTGCTACATTGTTGTATAAAAATTATTTCATTATTTGTAAGGGGAGTTCGGTTGTAATTAAACTCTTTGATATTTATTTCGCCCAATACATTGCTGGTAATTAATTTAGATTTATCTGCAGATAAATTAAATCTAGTTCTATTTCGTACAGTATATTTCAGGTCAATCAATGGCTCATCGGTAAAAAATATTCCATGCAACCCATTTTTCATTAAGAAACATATGGACTTCATGAATTTTGAATCTGATTTTAAAAGTATAAAAGGGTGTGCACTTTTTGTCTTAATTGTTTTAATAACCATTTGCAGCTCCCTATAATTATAGCTATCAGACAAAATACACAAATCTGGTATTAGTGCACCTGTTTTTATTAAATGACAAAAATCTTGCACACTACCACTGCTATAGTGTACTTTACAATCTGCTTGTTTTTCAATAGCCAAATGAAATGCATCACGTGTTATTATTTTTTCTTCTAGATAAATGATATTAAACATAGTGTAAGGTTTGTACAAATTAAACCTAAACTTATTGTAATAAAAATAGGTAAATTTGTATCCTACTCTATATGCTAATTAGAATCCATCCTGAAAATCCACAAGCTAGACAACTTACTATGGTTAAAGAATGCCTAGAAAGTGGAGGTATTATTGCTTATCCAACCGATACCATTTATGGGCTTGGTTGTTCCATTTTACACCACGAAGCAGTAGAGAAAATTTGCGCTATTAAAAAAGTAAATCCAGAAAAAGCGCAGCTTAGTTTTATTTGTGCCGATTTAAGTGATTTGAGTGCGTATGCTAAAAGTATAGACAATTCTTTATATAGAATTTTGAAAAAAACGTTGCCTGGCCCATTTACTTTCATTTTGCCAGCCAGTAAACAAGTGCCTAAAATTTTACAATCTAAGAAAAAAACAATTGGTTTACGGATACCCAATAATAATATTGCACTCTCCATTATTCAAACCCTAGGCCATCCTATTTTATCGGCCTCCTTCCCTGGAGAAAATATAGAAGACTATACCGATCCGGAAATTATTTATGAAAATTGGGGTAACCAAATTGATTTGGTGGTGGATGGGGGCATTGGCGGTATCATTCCATCTACAGTTATTGATTGTACTACCGATGAGTATGTATTACTTCGACAAGGGTTAGGTGTGTGGGATTATTAATGACTTCAAATGATTCATTAAAAGTCTTACAATAAAGAATCCAAAAATTTATAATAAAGATAAGGGAGGAGGTAAAATTTTAAAACTCTTTCGATGTTCAAAACATAAGCCATAATGGGCGATGGCCGCGCGGTGCGCGGCGGTGCCATATCCTTTATTTTTGTCCCAACCATAATTTGGATATTGTTCATGTAATTGATGCATCCAACTATCCCGCGCTGTTTTAGCTAGGATACTGGCAGCGGCAATATGGGCATATTTCCCATCGCCCTTTATAATGGTTTGATGTGGTATTTTTTTGTAGGCATAAAAACGATTCCCATCTACTGCAATAAATTTTGCCTTTGGTTTTAATTGGTCCAAAGACAAGTGCATGCATTTGATAGCTGATTTCAAAATAGTAGAAGCATCTATTTCAGCAGCCGATTGATGTGCAATGGCCCAACTTATTGCAACGTCTTTAATAATAGGCGCTAAAAAAGTGCGTTGCGCTTCTGTTAATTGTTTACTATCATTTAATAAGGGGTGATAAAAGTCTTTTGGAAGTATTACAGCTGCTGCGAAAACGGGGCCAGCATAGCATCCTCTTCCAGCTTCATCGCATCCCGCTTCAAGTAAATCTGTTTGAAAGCAATTTAATAATCTAGGCAACTTATAAATTCTTTTTTAAAATTGAATAAAGGTAGGGTGTAAAATTCATGTTTCTATTTAACAAACCAAAATCAATTTGATAAACGGGTTTGATTACTTAGTACCTTTGTATTCTAAATATAAGGCATGGAATTGAAGGATGCTAAATCGATAAAGGTAGCCAATTGGCTTTTGTTAGGGGTGTTGATGACCGTGATTCAGATTGCATTAGGGGGTATTACGCGTTTAACGGGTAGCGGCCTTTCCATTACAGAATGGGATGTAGTAACTGGAGCACTTCCTCCTATGAATGAAACCCATTGGCAGGAGTTATTTGTTAAGTATAAATCTACCCCACAATTTCAATTACTTAATTTTGATTTTACACTTTCTAACTTCAAGTTTATTTTTTTCTGGGAATGGTTTCACCGTTTGTGGGCGCGAAGTATTGGTTTAGTTTTTGCTTTTGGTTTTATTTACTTTTTAGCTAAAAAATATTTTAATCCTAGTATGATTAAACCTCTATTGGTTTTATTTTTATTGGGAGCACTACAAGGAGCCATAGGTTGGATTATGGTAGCCAGCGGCTTAGAAGGAGATGCAGTTTATGTAAAACCTACTCGTTTAGCACTTCATTTTATTTTTGCATTAGGCTTGTTAACTTATACCTATTGGTTTGCATTATCGATTAAAGTACAACCTATTCGTCAATACAATGATCAAAAAGATGCCAATAAAAAAATAACTATTATTCGAAATTTTACCTGGCTAATTTTATTGCTTCTATTTTTCCAACTAATTTATGGGGCTTTAATGGCTGGTCACAAAGCAGCCAATGTAGCCAGTACTTGGCCCACTATTAATGGTCAATGGGTTCCAGCTGGTTTAATTGGGAAGCAGGGCTTTTTTATGAATGTGGTAAATAATACTGTTTGGATTCACTTTGCGCATAGAGGGCTGGCCTACTTAATTACTTTACTAATTGTGCTATGGACGAGCCAACTCTTAAAATTGCATGGAGATAATTTTTGGGTAAGGGCGCGTATCATGCCTATTATAGTTGTTTTTATACAAGTCATTTTAGGTATTTTTACTGTATTAGCAAGTGTGCATATTGTCCCGGGCGTATGGGGTGGTTTTGAATGGTTGGCACAATTGCATCAATTAATGGGTATGTTGTTATTATTGTCTGTTATTAATATTTTATACGCGACTAAATAAAAATTTATGCAAAAAGACATTGCTTCTATTCGTCGCGACTATCAGTTGGCTTCTTTGGATGAAACGGCTACTGCGGTAAATCCGATGGATCAATTTTCACAATGGTGGAAAGATGCTATTGAAAGCAATATTGATGAAGTAAATTCTTTTGTACTTTCTACTGTAGACGAAAACAACGCTCCTGCCTCGCGTGTAGTTTTGTTAAAGGGATGCACGCCAGAAGGCTTTGTATTTTATACCAACTATGAGAGTAATAAAGGAAAAGAAATGGCATTGCATCCAGTAGTAGGAATTAATTTTTTCTGGAAAGAATTAGAACGTCAAGTACGCATTACCGGTGTTGTAAAAAAAGTCAGTGCAGCCGAAAGTACCCAATATTTTCATTCGCGCCCATTGGGGAGTCAAATTGGTGCTTGGTCCTCCCCTCAAAGTCAAATAATTCCAAATCGTGAATTTCTTGAAAAAGTAGTAGCAACTAATACAGAGAAATACAAGGAAGGCAACGTTCCTTTACCTCCCCACTGGGGTGGGTACATAGTACATCCATTTAAAATGGAGTTTTGGCAAGGGCGTAGCTCACGCTTACATGATCGTATACAATACAATTTTGAAAAAGACAATTGGATTAAAGTAAGGTTGGCGCCATAAAATAAATTCACAAATTTTTTATTCAAATTATGCAAAAGTTATAAGAGGGGATAATTAGAATAAAATATATTCATAATTTTTTTATTCAAATTATGCAAAAGTTATAAGAGGGGATAATTAGAATAAAATATATTCATAATTTTTTTATTCTAATTATCCTTTACGACCTAATACTTTCTTCGCTGCTTCTACAATATTTGGTGTATCCAATCCGTATTTAGCCAACAATTGATTTGGTGTTCCACTTTCGCCAAATGTATCTTGGGTACCAATGTATTCTATGGGAATTGGACAATTGGTAGCAGCTACTTGAGCAATACAATCGCCCATACCACCAATAATATTATGTTCTTCGCAAGTAACAGCACAGCCTGTTTTTGATATACTTTCTACGATAGCAGCCACATCCAATGGCTTTATGGTATGTATATTGATTACTTCTACACTGATACCGGTAGCTTCTAATATTTTACCTGCTTCAATGGCTTTCCATACTAAGTGTCCACAAGCAAATAAAGTGATGTCTTTTCCATCACTTAACTTTTGTGCTTTACCAATTATAAAATCTGAACCATCTTCTTTTGTAAAATTGGGCCATTTGGGTCTTCCAAAACGCAAGTATACTGGGCCATGGTAATTTGCAATGGCTTTGGTTGCTGCTTTGGTTTGGTTAAAATCACAAGGTACTACGACCGTCATGCCTGGTAACATTTTCATGAGTCCGATGTCTTCTAGTATTTGGTGTGTTGCACCATCTTCCCCTAATGTTAATCCAGCATGAGAAGCGCAAATTTTTACATTCTTATCTGAATAAGCAACGCTTTGTCTAATTTGATCATATACTCTTCCTGTACTAAAATTGGCAAAAGTAGTGGTGTAAGGAATTTTTCCTCCAATGGTTAAACCCGCTGCCATACTTATCATATTGGCTTCGGCAATACCCACTTCTATAAAACGTTCTGGAAAATCTTTGATGAAAGGTCCTAATTTAAATGAACCAGCTAGATCCGCAGTTAATACCACTACTTCACTATTTTCTTTGGCCAACTCAAGTATGCCTTCGCCAAATCCAGCTCTGGTTTCTTTTTCATTAAGGGCTACAATGTCTTTTACGTTCATATCTTATTAATTTACAGCTGTCTAGTTTATTTAATTTTCAAAGGTAGAATAAAAGTAGGGCGTCTTGGCTGCAAACTCGGCACTACAAGTATCTACCATTTTATATACTCTAGTAATACCCAACGCCTTTCTTTTCTCATATACTGCATCATCATTGGTGTTGCCAGTTAAAAGTTTGGCTATTTGCATATCACTAAATCCGTGTTGCTTTGCTTCTTTCATTAATTCAGTGGGAATACTTTCTAGACTATGTTTCAATAATTCTTTTTCAATATTGCAGATGATTCTAATTTGATATAAAAACCAATTATCAATCCCTGTTGCAGCTGCAATAGAACGAACTGTTGAACCTTGCATTAGCGCATCTTTTATTCTAAAAATACGATCCCATTTAGGAACTTTTATATACTCCATCAATTCCTCATTTTTCATTAAACTCTTCCCATAATAGCCCAAACCAATAGCTTCATTTTCTAAACTTTGACATGCTTTTTGAATTGCTTCTGTGAAACTTCTTCCAATTGCCATTACTTCTCCTACACTCTTCATTTGTAATCCTAAAGTGTCATTCGCTCCTTTAAACTTATCAAAATTCCAACGGGGCATTTTTACAATTACATAGTCTAATGCTGGTTCAAAATAAGCAGAAGTGGTTTGAGTGATTTGATTTTTTAATTCATCTAATCGATATCCAATTGCCAACTTCGCTGCAATTTTTGCAATAGGATATCCTGTTGCCTTTGAAGCCAATGCAGAGGAGCGAGACACCCTTGGATTAATTTCCACAGCAATCAATTCTTCTGTTACTGGATTTTGTGCAAACTGTACGTTACACCCTCCAGCAAAATTTCCTAAACTACGCATCATTAACATAGCTTTGTTGCGCATGTCTTGAAAAGAGGTATCACTCAAAGTCATGGCAGGTGCTACGGTGATAGAATCTCCAGTATGAACGCCCATGGGATCCAAGTTTTCAACGGTACAAATAATTACCACATTGTCTGCTTGATCCCTTAATAATTCTAATTCATATTCTTTCCATCCCAATACTGCTTTCTCTACCAATACTTCATGAATTGGAGATGCTTTCAATCCTTTCTCTAATGCTGCATCTAATTCGGAAGCATCATGTACAAATCCGCCACCTGTTCCACCTAAGGTAAAGGAAGGTCGAATTACCAATGGGAATCCGATGACTTGTGCAAATTCTTTTCCTTCTAAAAAACTATTCGCTACTTTACTAGGAGCTACTGCAATTCCAATCTTTACCATCAGTTGTCTAAATTGCTCTCTATCCTCTGCCAAATCAATTGCTGCTACATCTACCCCAATCATTCTACAATTATATTGCTTCCATAATCCAATTTCGTCTGCTTCTTTACATAAGTTCAAGGCTGTTTGCCCACCCATTGTAGGAAGTACCGCATCAATTTCATTTTCTTTCAAAATTTGTTCAATACTTTCTATCGTCAATGGTAATAAATAAACTTTATCTGCCATCATGGGATCGGTCATAATAGTGGCAGGATTACTATTTATGAGAATTACTTTAATGCCTTCTTCTCTTAATGATCGAGCTGCTTGAGAACCCGAGTAATCAAATTCACAGGCTTGACCTATGATAATGGGTCCAGAACCTACAATTAATACCGATTTTAAGGATGTATCTTTTGGCATGGTTTGCAAAAATATAAATTGCGCAAACCTACTAAAAAATGGCCAAAATTGTCCCAATTTAGCCCTAAACATTTTTCTCCTTTTAAAATGCTATCTTCACCGCCAATTCAAGATTATGGCAGTTATTAAAGAAGGGGCTAAAGCGCCTCAGTTTAAAGGGGTTGATCAACACGGTAATACGGTATCCATTGCCGATTTTAAAGGTAAAAAGCTGGTCCTTTATTTTTACCCAAAAGACGATACACCGGGTTGTACTGCCCAAGCATGCAATTTGCGAGATAATTATAAGGCCTTGCTTAAGAAAGGTTTACAGGTATTAGGGGTAAGCGTGGATTCTGTAAAATCTCATGAAAAATTTATTGCTAAATATGAATTGCCTTTTTCTCTGATAGCAGATGAAGATAAAAAAATTGTAGATAAATATAATTTATGGGGGCAGAAAAAGTTTATGGGCCGCACTTATATGGGCACTTCACGTACCACCTTCTTAATTGATGAGGCAGGTATTGTAAAACATATTATTGAGAAGCCTGACACCAAGGATCATACTAAAGAAATTCTAGCCATTAGCGGTTGGTAATTTATTTGAATGTTTAGCTTGCTACGACATACACCAACCAGCTCATTAAATAAGCTAAGCCAGTCATCATAAAAAATTGAATGGTGGGCCATTTCCATGATTGGGTTTCACGTTTAACAACGGCCAATGTACTCATACATTGCATAGCCAACACATAAAACACCATTAGGGATAAAGCGGCGGCTAAACTATAAACGGGGGTACCGTCTGGCCTTAGGGCCGATTTTAACTTTTCTCTGAGCGAGCTATTGTCCGATTCCTCAACACTATATAAAGTAGCCATTGTACCAACAAATACCTCTCTTGCTGCAAAGGAGGTGACCAATGCAATTCCTATTTTCCAATCAAACCCAATAGGCGCAATAACGGGTTCTAGTTTTTTTCCTAAAATACCCGCATAAGAGCTTTCTAATTTTTGAGTGCGGTATTCCTTTTCAATTTGTTTTTTCTTTGTAAGATTATTTGAGTCAGTTAAATTTTTTAACAATGATTTTTGAACTGTGTAATGTTCATCAACTTTTTGCATGGATTGACTCGGGCCATAACTACTTAAAAACCACAACAACAAACTGATGACTATAATTACCTTTCCCGCGTCTCTTACAAATATTCCTGCTTTTTGTATCATGGTCGTACCTATATTTTTCCAGCGTGGGGCTCGATATACAGGCAACTCCAATATAAAATAACTCTTCTCTTTTATTTTAATAAACCATTTCAAAACCATGCTCGCTAACAATGCCATCACAATACCCATCACATATAAACCCATCATCACCAAGCCTTGTAAACTTAAAAAGCCAAAATAAATTTTTTGATCAATCACCAATGATATTAAAATGGTGTATACGGGTAACCTTGCACTACAACTCATAAATGGGGTAACCATTATAGTCAGCAAACGTTCTTTTTTGTTTTCAATATTTCTTGCACTCATAATGGCAGGTACCGCACAGGCAAATCCACTGATCATGGGCATGACACTCTTACCATTCAATCCTACTTTTCGCATTAATTTGTCACTTAAAAAACTAATACGTGCCATGTACCCTGTATCTTCTAGCAAAGTGATGAGTCCAAATAGAATCATAATTTGAGGCACAAATACAACGATTCCGCCCATCCCTGCTACTAAACCATTTACAAGTAAATCTTCCCACCAAACTTCGGGTAGCATGGAGTTTAAAAAGGTAGTTAAGTTAGTAAAAATCCATTCAATTGCATCCATTGGAAATTTGGCCATCCAAAATACGGATTGAAATAAAATAAATAATACAGTTAGTAATATAGCATATCCTCCTATTCGATGTAAAAATATATTGTCTAATTTTTCAGACCTTTTTTTCTTAGCAGTAGGGTCCGGTTCCATTACCCTGCTTTTCATAATTTCTTGGATATGGCTATACCTTTGTAATATTTCTTGCGCCTGCGTTTTGGTATGATTAAAATTGTTTTCTATTTCTATTTTTTCTATTTGTTCTTGCATTTCATTTTCTAATGGAAATGCCTCATGGTGCATTAAATAATGTAGGGCAGCGTAATCGCTATGTGTAGGATATAATTTTTTAAAACTATCAATAGCTTCAGGAGCCAGCTTTTTATTATCAATAAAGCTTTTTTGATTTTTAGATCGGGTAGTTTGTATAATGTTTGATAATGCAGCTTTTAATTCTTGCATCCCTTTATTTTTTCTAGCGTCTACGGCTACCACTGGAATGCCTAAATCTTCTTGCAACCCTACCATATCAATTTTGATTCCTTTTTTTGCAGCTAAATCTATCATGGTAAGCGCTAATACTACCGGAATTTTCAAATCAATTATTTGACTACAAAAAAGTAAATTCCTTTTTAAATTACTGGCATCTGCAATTAATAAAATCAAATCAGTTTTTAAATCGGCATCCACGCCCATTAATACTTTATAAGCCACCCATTCATCTTCTCTTTTTGGATAAAAGCTATAGGTACCAGGCAAATCGATTAAAGTGGTGGTTTGTCCTTCTAATTCCAATTGTCCTGTTTTTTTGTCTACGGTGACGCCAGGGAAATTACCTACTTTTTGATGCATACCTGTTAACGCATTAAAAAGGGAACTTTTTCCGCAATTGGGATTTCCCACTAGTGCAATATGTAAGCCAGGATTCATAGGGGGCAAAGCTATGGCTTATGCTTTGCTAGCACTTACGAAATAAGAAATTGAGTGCTTTATAATTACTGACACTAGTCATGTAAAAAGGTTTTTTAATAAGAAATTGAATTCCTCATTCCTTTAATTAACTTTGAGGATTAATTTGATTCTTATGCAAAGATGGTTGTTACTAATATTTTTAACTACCCCTTTTTTTTCAAACGCACAAAAGGTAAGTAAGGCCGATAAAAATTTAATAAAAGCTTTAAAAAATCACATTCAATTTTTAGCTAGTGATGCCCTAGAAGGCAGACGTGCAGGAACCATTGGGGAACAAAAAACAGTGGACTATATTATAGCTCAATATCAGGAGTTGGGTATACCAGCTTTAGGTATCAATGGCTATACCCAAAGCTTTCCCATTGATGAGGGCAATGCGTTAACTCCGAATTCCTTTTTGAAAATAAATAAACAAGTCCTTGCATTAGATAGTTTTTATTTTCCTATTTCTAATAGCGGTACTGGAAGTATTGTTTCTAAAGCTGCTATTTTCTTAAATGAATCCAAACAAGTATGGTTCAAAGATTTAAATGAAGTACTTGAAGAAAATGCAAGCAATCCACATTTTGATTTAATCGATTGGCTGGCAAAAACCACGGCGGGCATTAAAAAAAAAGGAGCTACTGCTTTATTTCTTTTTAATAGCGGTAAGCTAGTCGATAATATTCAATTTTATAAATTTGATACAACTAAACCATTACCTATTCCTGTTTTGTATATTACGAAAGAAGGGATTACAAAATATTTCAAAGATGAATTAAATACCTATGAAATTGAAGCCAATATTCAATTTGAACATGCTACCAGAACTGCACATAATGTTATTGCTTTTATTGATAATCACGCACCTCATACCATCATTATTGGTGCACATTTAGATCATTTAGGATACAATGAAGATAAAAATGGGCTTGATTTAAATAACTTCATACACCATGGTGCAGATGACAATGCAAGCGGCACGGCTGCTTTAATTGAACTTGCTAAAGCCTTGAATAAAAAATCACCTAAAAACAATAACTATTTAATCCTACATTTTTCTGGGGAAGAGTTGGGTTTACTCGGAAGTAAATATTGGTTAGCACATCCTACCTACTCAGGGAGAATTAATTACATGATTAATTTGGATATGGTGGGAAGATATGATACCGCTCGTAAATTAACTGTGGGTGGGTATGGCACTTCAAGTGCTTGGGCTGCTATATTGGCTAATACGCCAACTAATTTAGGGAGACATTATGATAGCGCAGGAACTGGTCCTAGCGATCACGCTAGCTTTTATAGAAAAGACATTCCTGTTTTATTTATGTTTACTGGAAGCCATGCTGATTATCATAAAGCAACGGACGATTGGGATAAAATTAATTACGAAGGAGAAAAAGACATAATTCGTTATGTTCAAGACATTATTAAAAATGCAGACGGGATTGGCCAACTTGACTTTTTAAAAACCAGAGAAACTGCCATGGGCCGTAGTACTAAGTTTACAGTGAGTTTAGGGGTTATGCCCGATTATGCTTTTACCGGGATGGGGGTGAGAATTGAAGGTGCGAGTCAAGGAAAATTAGGCGAAAAAATTGGTTTAAAAGGGGGCGATGTTTTAATGCAAATGGGGGATTATAAAATTATAGATGTAATGAATTATATGCAAATACTCTCTAAATTTAAAAAAGGAGACAAAACTATTTTAATTTATAAAAGGGGGACCGATGAAATAAAAATTGATATTCAATTTTAAATTATAATTATTTGTGAGCAGTAAATTAATTTTAGATCAAGATGCCATTAACGAAAGCGATTTCGAAGGCTCGCGTATCTTAGGGATTACCGCACCTATTAAAAATTATCAATTTTGTATTTTACTCAATCAATATATGGGATTTGAATTTAGATTTAATCCCAACCATGAAATTGCATTAAAACGAAAAAATAGAACTTATTATTTTTCAATGTATGAAGGCAATGAGCCCAATACTTCTATTCAACATTTTGTTTACCAAAATCAATTTGATGGAGAATATTTATTACCAGAATTAAAACATATGGATTTTATTTGGTGGATACGTGGTGAGTGGATTGAAGATGAAAAAGTGAATGACATTCTACAAACCGTTCGAAATATTAAAGGAGTACAATTGGTTGCAGAACTTACCCCAGACCAAATTAAAAACAAAGGCCACCTTATTTTTGAATAAGTAGCCCATCGTAAGTAGTGCTGATGAAACTAATCTTTATGGATGTAAATTCTTTTTTCTTTTGCTGCAGTGCAAATTCCAATTGGGTTATAATAGCGTATACCAAATTCTTTTAAAACAACTTGGACTTTTTCTAATGATTCGGGCGCAACCGCTATTAATAGTCCACCATTGGTTTGTGGATCGGGTAATAACCTACTAGCTTCTTCTTCATCTATGCCTGCTTCAAAAGATACTCCAGCCATGCAGGAGCTCCAATTACGTGCAGTAGCACCGGGAATTGTTTTTTGTGCAATGTAATTTCTTACCACAGGAATGATTGGAATTTTTGCATAACTAATTTCAGCAGTTAAATTACTACCTTCCATCATTTCGGTTAAATGTCCAAGTAATCCAAATCCAGTTACATCGGTCATGGCATGTACTTGCTTTATTTTTCCCAAGCCTTCACCTGCTTTATTAATGGTAGTGAGTTGGTCTACTAAAAAAGTTAAATCTTCTTCCAGCAGCACTCCTCTTTTTTGTGCAGTAGCCATGATACCAACACCCAATGGTTTGGTCAGAATAAGTAAATCTCCTTCTTGTGCCGTATCATTTCTTTTTAAATTTTCAATAGGTACAATACCATTCACTGCCAATCCAAAAATAGGATCTTGACTATCAATACTATGTCCACCAGCTATGACAATACCCGCTTCTGCACAGGTTTTTCGGGCACCTTCCATTACTTTAGCAGCTTCACTTGCGGGCAAGTTAGCAAGTGGCCAGCCTAATACAGCTAGCGCAAAAATGGGTTTGCCGCCCATGGCATATACATCACTTATAGCATTGGCTGCTGCAATTTGACCAAATGAAAAAGCATCATCTACTATAGGCATAAAAAAATCGGTTGTGCTTATAAGGGCATTGGTATCATCAATTTGATACACAGCAGCATCATCTCTACTATCATTGCCCACCAATAATTTAGGCACTTTACTGGTTGCTCCTACATTATGTGCTGCTAATATTTCTGAAAGTACAGCGGGAGAAATCTTACAACCACAGCCGCCACCTTTTGAATGTTGAGTTAATTTTATATTCATATTTTCAAATTTATAGTTTTACTTTTTTAGGATGATACATAGGCTTTCCATTTTTTCTAAAGTGGCGGCTTCACCTTTGGTTATCCAATCTATGATTTCATTTTTTAAGCAGGCCGATAATTCTTTTTGTAATTTATTTAAGTCAAAGCTTTTTTGTGTTATTTGTTTTAATGAAATGGGATGGGCGTCCAATGTAGAAAAAAGTTCTTGATTGATATTAATGCCAATCCCTACCACAGTCCATGTCCAAGCTTTCCCTCTAACAATGTTTTCAATTAAAATACCCCCTGCCTTTCTGTCACCCCAATAAATATCATTTGGTTTTTTAATTTTTGTTGCTGCGCCAGCATGCTGCTCAAAAAAGGAGCGAACGCCTAAGGCAACAGCTGCAGAAAAGCCTATTTGATCGACTGGAGTCCAATCTTTATCAGATTTTATCTTTTTTAACTCCAAAACATAAGAACAAAGTAAGTTTAAGCCTTCCGAACTTTCCCAATTTCTGCCATGTTGCCCTTTTCCTTGGGTTTGAAAATGAGCCCTAAAACAACTGCCAGATAAGGCCAAACCCTTGTGAATCAGGTTCATGGCATAAATATTGGTACTGTTTATGGAAGTAAGTTCGATGTAAGGCTCCCCTAAAGTGATATTTGGTGCGGTAGGTAACAAACGAATTGCTATTTTTGTAAAGTTAGTTGAGAATCATTTTAGTCAAAATAAAATGTTTTTAACCTACTAGCATTTAACCAACATAAATAAAAGCATCCTTGGAACCCATTTCCGCGTTGACCGCACTAAAAAATCGACCTAAATCGTCGATCCTTCAAATTACACGTAGCTCAAAAATTTTTAAAACCATTATCCAGGCAATACAAGATAAGAAAGGGGAGAATATTGTAAGCTTAGATCTGAAAAAAATTCAGGAAGCCAGCGCTGATTTTTTTATTATTTGCGAAGCAACTAACACGACCCAATTAAAAGCCATTGCTGATTTTATAGAGTATGAGGTCAAAACTAAATGTGCCGAAATGCCTTACAAAAGTGAAGGCAAACAAGCTGCTCAATGGTTGCTTATTGACTACATTAATGTAGTTGTTCATATTATGCATCCAGAAGCCAGGAGATTTTATCAATTGGAAGAAATGTGGAGTGATGCAGATATAAAAATGCACGAAATTAAAAACTAATTATAAAAGTAGTTGTTATAATAAACAACATAGATACAAACGAATCAAATGACACCTGATAATAATTCAAAAAAACAAGGTTCCCCCTTCGGCCAAGGCCCCAAATTACCAAAATTCAATATTTATTGGATATATGGCTTAATAGCCATTTCCTTATTGTCTGCTCGCTTTTTTCAAATGGCACCAGACATTACCACTACAACAGAACAAGAATTTAAACAAGTGATGTTACTTCATGGTGATGTCGAGCGTTTAGACTTTGTAGACAATAAACAAATAGTCCGTGTTTACATTAAACCTGATAGCATAGAAAAAGATTTTTATGTTCAAAAGTTTAAAATAAAAATGGCAAAAGCAAAAGTAAAGGGCGTCCCTTTATTTGAGTTTAGTGTTACTGATTGGAATAGTTTTAATAGCAGGTTGCAAAAATTTTACGAACAAAATAATATTTCAGAAATTCCACAGAATACAATAAAAGAAGGGGAGTGGTTTGGTCCAATTGCCAACACGGTATTTTCTTTGGTATTAATTGTAGTGGTGTGGGTTGTGTTGATGCGCAAAATGGGTGGTGGTGCTGGTGGAAGTGGGGGTGGCCCAGGTGGTATATTTAATGTAGGTAAATCAAAAGCTACTTTATTTGAAAAAGGGGGCACTAAAGTAAATATCACTTTTGCCGATGTAGCTGGTTTGGAGGAAGCGAAAGAAGAAGTAATGGAGATTGTTGATTTTTTAAAACAACCCAAAAAATATACCGCCTTAGGGGGCAAAATACCTAAAGGGGCATTGTTAATAGGACCTCCAGGTACCGGAAAAACTTTATTGGCAAAAGCCATGGCGGGAGAAGCCCAAGTGCCCTTCTTTAGCTTGAGTGGGTCTGATTTTGTGGAGATGTTTGTTGGGGTGGGTGCTAGTCGAGTAAGAGATTTATTCAAACAAGCACGTGAAAAAGCCCCATGTATAATTTTTATTGATGAAATTGATGCTATTGGTCGTGCGCGTGGTAAAAATGCCATGATGAGTAATGACGAACGCGAAAATACATTGAACCAATTATTGGTAGAGATGGATGGTTTTGGAGGGGACACCGGTATTATTATTTTAGCAGCCACCAATCGTCCCGATGTATTGGATAGTGCATTATTAAGACCAGGTCGATTTGACCGTCAAATTTCTATAGACCGTCCTGATGTAAAAGGGCGAGAAGAAATATTTAAAGTGCATCTGGGTCCTATTAAAGTTTCTGAAAATTTAGATGTTCATAAATTGGCTGAACAAACACCAGGTTTTGCTGGAGCTGATATTGCTAATGTGTGTAATGAAGCGGCATTGATTGCAGCAAGAAAAGGAAAGTCGGGCGTGGAAATGAAAGATTTTCAAGATGCCATCGATAGGGTAATTGGTGGGTTAGAAAAAAAGAATAAAATTATTTCTAAGGAAGAAAAAGAAGTGATTGCTTATCATGAAGCAGGTCACGCTATTTGTGGTTGGTTTTTAGAGCACGCTTACCCTTTGTTAAAAGTGACTATTGTTCCAAGAGGCACTGCTGCTTTAGGATATGCGCAATACACACCAAAGGAACAATATTTATATACTATTGAGCAATTAACCGATCAAATGTGTATGACTTTGGGAGGCCGTGCTGCTGAACAAATTTTCTTTGGAAAAATTTCTACTGGGGCTTCCAACGATTTGCAACAAATTACCAAAATGGCTTACTCTATGGTAACCACGTATGGCATGAATGATAAAATTGGAAATGTAAGTTTTTACGACCCTACTCAAGAAAATACTTTTCAAAAACCATTTAGTGAAGAAACAGGAAAAATAATAGATGAAGAAGTACGTAAAATGATTGATGCGGCTTATCGTCGTACCATAGATTTATTGACTTTGAGAAAAGCGGAAGTAGAAAAATTAGCTAAAGAATTATTAGACAAAGAGGTTTTGCACAAAAGTGATGTGGAAGCATTAATTGGTAGGCGTCCTTATGAAGAAGAAAAGGTAGTTACTTTTGATGTGGAAGAACCCATAAAACTGGAAGAACCAGTAAAGGAAGAAACTACTGCATCGGCAGATCCAGTTGCTTCTGAAACCCCATTGCTAGAAACGAATTCTTAAGTTTTGAATTTATTTTCATGGAATCAAATGTAAGTAGGAAAAAAATATTAAATAAGATTACACAGGCTTTAAAAAGTCCTGTTTCAATTCCGTTTCCTGAACGAATAATAGAGCAACCTATTTTTATCTCTACTGAGAACGAATTGGCAATTGATTTTGCAAAAAAATTCACAGAATTATTAGGAAAATTTATTTATTGCGAAGATGAGTCGGAGTTGGCAAAAAAACTTTCACAATTGATTCATGCACAAAATTGGGGGAAAATTTATTCTTTGGAAACTACTTGGTTAAAAAGTATGAAAGAGTTTAGTTTTGATCCTGTAACCACCGATGACTTAGCAGGATGTGACGCTGCTATTACTTTATGTGAACATTTAGTTGCCAGAACCGGTACTATAGTTTTAAGCAGCCAACAATTAAGTGGAAGAACTAGCAGTGTTTATGCACCCATCCATATTTGTATTGCTTATACAAATCAATTGGTTTTTGATATTTCAGACAGCCTAGCTCAATTTAAAAAAGAATCAGATCTACTTCCTTCCATGATAAGTTATGCAACAGGCCCTAGTCGTACTGCAGATATAGAAAAAACCTTAGTACTTGGCGTTCATGGCCCCAAAGAAGTATTTTGTTTTTTAGTTCAAAAGCATTTAGATTAGCACTTTTAGTAGCATATTTATTTCATTTTAACAACGCGCTTCATGGAATTAGCAGCAGGGAAGAAAGTATATTTTTTATCTGATTTTCATTTAGGGGCCCCTAATGAATCTGCTAGTCGTGAAAGAGAAGATCGGCTAGTTCGTTTTTTGAACAATGCCAAGCAAGATGCTGCAGCCATTTTTATTGTAGGAGATATATTCGATTTTTGGTTTGAATATAAAACAGTCGTTCCAAAAGGGTTTGTTCGCCTTTTAGGTTGTTTGGCACAAATCTCAGATGCCGGTATTGCACTGCACATTTTTACCGGGAACCATGACATGTGGATGAAAGACTATTTTAGTAAAGAACTAAATGCACATGTATATTTTAACCCAGCTGTTTTTAAGTTAGGCACTAAACAATTTTTTATTGGACATGGTGACGGCTTGGGGCCAGGGGATAAAGGTTATAAGTTTATCAAAAAAATATTTACCAATTCCATTTGTCAATTTTTATTTCGGTGGCTTCATCCCGATTCAGGAATTAAACTCGCCAATTATTTTAGTAGAAAAAGCAGAGCAAAAACAGGTAACGCTGACGAGGTTTTTTTAGGAGAAGACAAAGAGTGGCTAATTTTATTTACGAAACAAAAAGCCAAAGAAATTGATGTTGATTTTTTTATTTTTGGCCACCGACATTTTGCTATTGACTTGCCTATTTATGAAAGTACTAGATATATTAATTTGGGTGATTGGATAAGATTAAATACTTATTGCATTTTTGATGGGGAACAATTACAATTATTAGAATGGAAGGGCTAGTTTGTTTTTATTATTAAAACTTTTTATTATGAATTTGGAGCAACAGTTTTTAAATAATTCATTGCAAACTTATATTATTATTGCAGCCACTTTATTAGTAGCTTTTATTTTAAAAAGGTTTATTTCTCGTTTTTTTGCGGGCTTAATTTATAAATGGATTGATAAGAAAAATCATTCTGAATTAAGAAAAACGCATGTGCATCGTTTGATTATTCCAATTGAACAGTTTTTAATTTACGTGATAGCTGTCATTGCGTTGTACGAACTTAATTTTCCAGAAAGCTGGAACATTCACTTATTTAAATTGACTTTAAAACTAGTTATTGAGTCTGGAGTTAAGCTTATATTTATTGTTTTATTTATTCGTGTTTTTTTACGTACGCTAGAATTCGTTTCCATCATACTTGAGCAAAAAGCAAAGTTGACAAAGAATCAAACCGATGATCAACTCGTACTATTTTTTAGAGATTTCTTTAAAGTGATTCTCTACCTTGTTGGCTTTTTACTGATTTTACATTATGTTTTTAACGAAAATGTTGGAAATTTAATTACTAGTTTAAGTATAGTAGGTGCCGCAGTGGCATTGTCTATGAAAGAAAGCCTTGAAAATATTATAGCTTCTTTTATCATATTTTTTGACAAACCTTTTACTGTTGGTGATTTAGTTAAAGTAAATAATTTTATAGGCAATATTGAAAAAATTGGTTTACGAAGTACGCGTATTCGTACCCAAGACAAAACTTATATATCTGTACCTAACAAACAAATGGTAGATACCATTGTGGATAATATTAGTTTAAGAACGGAGCGATTAATTGAAATGGATTTACAATTAAGTGTTTCCACTTCTGCAGAAAAGTTGGCTTTTTTTGCTCAATTTTTAAGAGATGAAATTACTAAAGAAACGAGTGTTTTAAGCCAATTTGTCTTTATATCTGAATCTGGGAAGCAGTTTCATGTGATTCACTTAGAATGTTTTGTTTCTATGGAAATTAGTTTATTAGATTTTCAAATGTTAAGAGAAAAATTAAATTTAATGGCTATTACCTATGCAAATTCGCAATCAATTATTTTTGCTGAAAAAGGTTAAATATTTTAAGAATATTTTATAGAGATTCCCTTAAAAAAATTAAAAAGGTTTTAATATCTCTCAAGCTGTTTAATAAAGAAATATCTTTATCTGCTTTTTCTTTATTGTTTTTAAGATAGTTTTTGGCTCCCTCTATAGAGTATTTTTTCTCTCTCAATAAATAATAGATTTGTTTTAAAAATTCTATATCCTGAGCTCGAAATAGTCTATCCCCCTTTCTAGTTTTTCTAGGCTGTAATTGTTTAAATTCTTTTTCCCAATATCTTAACAATGAAGTATTTACATTAAACCAACCGGCTACTTCTCCAATGGGGTAATACAATTTTTGCAATAATTCTTCAGAAGAGGGGACTTTTAAAGTTCCCATTTCGGCATCCATTGATGCAAATGATTTTCTACCCCTTTTTTTTAATGAAACATTTTTATTAAAAGTATTGGGGGTAATAGAAACAACCGATAAGTCCGATTCTTGAAACTGCTCGTTATTGGGTAAAATAGATGCTTTATTACCGCTCAGCTTTTCTTTGGGTGCTTTAATGGTTAAGGGCTCGAATGCATCTTGGCTAAATAAATCCAATTGATATAGGTGTTTTGCCATAGTACAAAGTTAGGCGACAATTAATAGGAACTGAGTGTAGTAAATGATTGGTGGATAAATTGTTAAGTATATACTATTTTTGCCTATGCATTTATTCATATTAACAGATACGGAGTTAGTCTATCCATCTGAAGTGGTTTTTCAAAAGGTCTTGGATATCATCGAACTAGGTAAGGTTTCATCCCATTTTCAATTTTACATTGTAGGTAATCATTTACCCATAACTTACCAGGAACTATATATTGCTAATAATAACGTAACCCTTTTAAAAATAGAACAAGCTGAAAAATTAACAGCAGAAATAGCCGATGTTGTTGTGATTCATTTCGGTGCTAATTTTAAAGGAAGTAGCCAATTCCCTCATTATTTTATTCCTCTTTCTACCCCCCATTTAAATCTTAATAGTTCGTGGTTATCAAAAAGAAAAAAGCTTACTATTTTTAAAAATTACCTAAAAAAAGCTACTGCTGTATTTTGCATTAATGATTGGTCCATTGACAGCTTAAGCAATCAATATCCTTCCTTCGTCAAAAAAATGCAAGAAGCATGGCTGCCTATTTCCTTATTGCCTAAATTGGAATGGGTTGATTTGTGTGCAACAAGAGATGAATTAACCCAAAGTAATAATTATTTTTTGTCTTTTACTCCTTTAGATAATTTAATACCTACTTTAAAAGAGTTTTCTGTTTTTAAAAAATGGCAACAAACCACCATGTCGCTTGTTTTTATTTTACACAACAATAATCAATTGGAACAAGCACGTCAAATTTTAAAAGGATATAAGTATCAGGATTCCGTTGTTTTGAAAACCTTACCTGCATTAAAAATTGAATGGATAGCAGCTGCTTATACCATATTATTAGATGAAATAGATTTTGATAAAACTAGTATTATTGAATGGGCAGTTCATTACGATGTTCCTTTGCTTTTTAATCAGAATAAATTACAATCAACTTCTTGGTTGAATGCGGGAGAAGTATTTTTATTTTTTGAAAAAAATGCAATTTCGAATCATTTTAAATTATATTATAAAGATGAAATGTTTAGACAAGCCCGTGTTAAAATTGCAAAAGAGTGGTTGGTAGAATTAACTGAACATAGGAATTTGAATCACTTTATAAAAATTCCTATAGACCTAAAGAGTTAACTGTTTTTTATTTAATTAAATTGTACTTTTGTATTTCAAATTATTAGTATGCATCAATCAAGTATTCAGGTTCAAATAGGGCTTGACGAAGAAAAAATCCCACAAAACATTAAGTGGTCTGCTTCAGACAGCACCGCTACTGAAGCACAAGAAGCTCGTGCTATGATGCTTACATTTTGGGACCCCACTGATAAAACTGCTTTAAGGATAGATTTGTGGACCAAAGAAATGATGGTGGATGAAATGGCAGATTTTTTTTATCAAAATTTAATGGGCATGAGCGATGCTTATTTAAGAGCAACTCAGGATGAAAGTTTATCTAATGAATTCAAAGAGTTTGCAAAAACATTTTATAGTAAATTTAGGGCCAATCAACTTTCACAAAATTCAAAATAACTGATATGAGTTTAGAAACCGATGTAATGTCTTTATTAAAAGACGCGATGAGAAATAAAGACGAAGCTTTACTTAGAGGGTTAAGAGCCATTAAAGCTGAAATAATAAAAGCTAAAACTGAACCGGGAGCTAATGGAGAAATTACTGTGGAAACGGAGTTAAAACTTTTACAAAAGTTGGTCAAACAACGTAAAGATTCTTTAATCATTTTTGAGCAACAAATCAGAGCCGATTTAGCAGCTAAGGAGTCGGAAGAAATTGCTATTATTGAAAAATTCTTACCTGCCCAAATGAGTGAAGAAGCAGTGAAAGCTGCCGTACTCGATATAATAACACAACTTGCTGCTAGTGGCCCTCAAGATTTAGGAAAAGTAATGGGAGCTGCCACTAAACAATTGTCTGGTCAAGCTGATGGGAAACTGATTTCTGCAATTGCAAAAACGTTGTTAAGCAATTAATATATGTGGTTAGATATTTTTACTGGTACTATCTTAATTATTGCAATTTTAAAAGGGTATAAGAATGGTTTTATTCGAGCACTTATTTCCTTTTTCTCTTTATTCATTGGACTAATTTCAGCTTTCCAATTTGCTGGATGGGTAGCCAATCAATTGAAAGCACATACGAAAATTGCTTCACATTGGCTTCCTTTTATTTCTTTTTTATTTGTACTTATTTTAGTATTGATTGTTTTAAAATGGGTAGCGGGTTTCTTACAACAAACCGCGGAATGGCTGCTTTTGGGGTGGTTAAATAAATTGTTGGGTATATTTCTATATGGCTTTATATATTTTACAATGTTAAGTGCCGTGGTCTATTTTTTACAAATTTTAGGTATTATTGAAGCTGAAAAAATGAAAGAAACTTATTCCTATCAATGGCTTCACAAATGGTGGCCTTATTGTATGGATAAAATAGCTATTTGGTTGCCGGCGCTTAAAAATACTTTGACTACTTTTTCCAACCCGTTTAAACTATCTTAGCAACTCAGAACTTGTTTATTAAGTGTAAATAAATTATTAAATTGTTAAGTTTTATTGAATGTAATTTACCCTGTTATATAAGGTACTTCTTAACTATGAATTAAGTATCTTTATCAAAAAGGGTAAATCTGTTTTATCCCTATATATTAAGTATACGATCAAAGAGATAATGATTATGGATTACGAAATAATAAAAGATGGAAAATTTGAATTTTTAGAAGTAGGCGAAGGAGAAACCCTAATTCTTTTTCATGGTTTATTTGGGGCATTAAGTAACTTTTCAGATTTAATAGAAAAATTTAGAACCTCTCATAAAGTGGTGGTGCCTCTACTTCCTTTATTTGATTTAGACATTCTTCATACTAGTGTATCTGGACTAGCAAAACACGTTACTCAATTTATTGAACATAAAGGGTACAATCAAATACATTTATTAGGTAACTCATTAGGAGGTCACGTTGCTTTGGTTTATACATTAGCAAATCCTGAAAAAGTAAAATCTTTAATTTTAACAGGAAGTAGCGGTTTATTTGAAAATGCTATGGGCGATTCTTATCCTAAAAGAGGGGATTATGAGTACATAAAAAATAAAACTGCACAAACATTTTATGATCCAGCCATAGCCACTCCGGCCCTGGTAGATGAGGTTTTTGAAATTACTAGAAATAGAATTAAAGTAATTAAAATAATTTCATTAGCTAAAAGTGCTATTAGAAATAATTTAGGGGAGGAGCTAAATCAAATAAAACAACCTACTTTATTAATTTGGGGTAAAAATGATATTGTTACACCACCTTTTGTAGCGGAAGAATTTAATAAATTGATTCCAAATAGTGAATTACATTTTATTGATAAGTGTGGTCATGCTCCAATGATGGAAGTACCTGAAACCTTTAATCTAATTTTAGAAAAATTTCTTAACAATCTACCTAAATAATAGTGGAATGCTAGCCAAAGACATTGCGATACAAGGTTTCCCCATGCTTCGCTTAGAAGATACTGCAGCATTTGTATTAAAATGTATGGAAGATTTTGAAGTACAACATTTACCCGTTGTTAAAGAAGACTATTTTATCGGCCTAGTGAATAAGGAAAGCATTTTAGATTTGGAGCCCAAGCAATCAATCGCTCAATTAGTTGATGAACTATTGCGTTTTGGTATTAATCCATCAGTTCATTTTTTAACCGCACTCAATTTATTTTCAAAACATCAATTAACTTTAGTACCAGTTATTAATGAACAACAAGAATGTATTGGTGTCATTCCACAAAAAAATTTGAATGATCAATTGGCTCAATTTTTAGGAGTAGCTGAGCCAGGCGATATTATTGTTTTGTCTATTTCCCCATTACAATACTCGCTTGCTGAAATAAGTCGTTTAGTTGAAACTAACAACGCACAAATTCTTCAGTTAAATTCTTTTTTTGATCCAACAAATGGTACTATGGTGATTACAATAAAATTAAATAGGGAAGAAGCTTCCGCTATTATAGCTACTTTTCAACGTTACGACTATCAGGTACTTCACTATTTTGGCAATTCACCTTTGAACAATGATATAGAGGATCACTATCTTCATTTAATGAATTATTTAGATGTTTAATAAAAATAAATCCACAATTTTTTTAGTCATTCTATTTTTATTTTTCATAGAATTCATTAACGCTCAAGTAAAAATTAGTTCTATTGTAATAGAGGGCAATAAAAAGACCAAGGATTATATTATTTTGAGGGAATTGCCTTATCAAGTAGGTAGTATTGTGGCTAAAGATTCCTTGGCTTATTTCAATACCATTGCGCAACAACAATTATTCAACACCTCTTTATTTACCGAAGTCCTTGTAACTTATAACACTCCTGACAGTGTTAATTTTAAAATTAACATTCAATTAAAAGAAAGATGGTATCTTTTTCCCATTCCCTATTTTAGGTGGGTAGATCGAAATTTTAGCCAATGGTGGCAACAAGAACATAGAAGTTTGGACAGAGTTAATTATGGAATTAATTTGAGGGGAAGCAATTTTACTGGAAACAATGACAAGTTGACTTTAGGTTTAATCACAGGCTATACTCAACAAGCTATTATCAGGTATCAATTTCCCTATGTAGATAAAAAACTTCATTATGGATTTGCATTCGGTATTCAATATTTTACTCAAAAAGAATTAAATACTTCAACGGTTCGAGATAAACAAGTTTTTTATAAAACAGATGCAATCATTCAAACAGGATTTCGATCTAATATTAGTTTGTTATATCGTCCAAATTTATTTGAAAGGCATTCTTTTCAGATAGGAGTTGGAAAAAATGAAATTTCAGATGCTGCATTTTTAATCCAGCCTGCTTTTTTACCTAGTCAAGGAAAATCATTTAATTATCTAGATTTTACTTTATCTTTTTCAAAAGTTAAATTTGATTATAATGCTTATCCTACCAAAGGATCAGCAACAGAATTTATTGCCTATCATCGTTTTTCAAACAAAAGTGATTTAAGTTCAATGCAATTTAGAAAAATAGTGGCTAAACCTTTATCAACCCATAATTTTTTAACTTTAGAGTCAAATAGTACTATCAAATTCTTGTCTAACCATAACTATATCGATTCAAAATTAATAGGTTATGGAAATTTGCAATTAAATGGCTTAGAATATTATGTCATTGATGGAAATGCTGCAAGCTTATTTAAAGCTGAATGGCATCATGCTCTTGGAGGTTTTACGGTCAAAAATGTACTATTTAAAAAAATGATACCAGAAGTGAAGTATCGGTTTTGGTTAAAAGCGTTTACTAACTTAGGGTATGTATATGCCGAAAAACCTAGCAATAATTCCAAACTTTCTAATACCTTACTAAGAACTGCTGGTGTTGGACTAGATATTATTAGCATCTATGATTTTGTGTTAAAAATTGATTATAGCTTGAATCAGCTTGGAGACAAAGGGGTATATTTGCATGCTGGGTTAATTTTTTAATTTTTATTAAAGTGAAAGTAGCGATTTATAGTAGGGGGGTAGATTTAGATCAACAGCAATCCTTAAATGCATTGTTATTGGAATTAAATAGGTATGATATTACTATCTATATCTATGCGGAACTGGTTACAAAATTTAATTTAAAAGCAGCCATTGGAAAAGAAGCCTTGATTCCTTTTACTTCTATCTTAGATTTGCACCATCAAGTAGACTGCTTAATTAGTGTTGGTGGAGATGGGACGGTTTTAGATGCTGTTACGATTGTGGGGGACACTCATATACCTATTTTAGGGATTAATTATGGCCGATTGGGGTTTTTAGCGACCATCTCAAAAGACGAATTAAGTATCATGGTGGAAGCTTTAGTCAACAGATCCTACATTATTGAAAAAAGATCATTGCTTCACCTAGATGCCAACCTACCTATTTTTGGGTTGGCCCCTTATGCATTAAATGAATTTGCAATTCACAAAAGAGATACCTCCCCGATGATTAAAATTCATACTTATTTAAATGGTGAATTTTTGAATTCTTATTGGGCTGACGGTATTATAATAGCAACGCCTACAGGGTCGACTGGTTACAATATGAGTTGTAATGGTCCTATACTTTTCCCAGATTCTGCTAGTTTTGTCATCACACCCGTAGCCCCACACAATTTAAATGTTCGTTCCATTGTGGTTCCAGATTCTTCTGTTATTTCTTTTGAAGTGGAAGGTAGAACCGAAGAATTAATTTGTGCGATGGATGCTAGAAAAGAAATAGTTCCAAAGAATATTCAATTGGCCATAAAAAAAGAAAACTTCATGGTACACTTTATAAGACTTAATGAGAATAGTTATTTAACTACGCTCAGAACAAAGTTGACATGGGGTTTGGATAAAAGAAATTAGTCTATGAAAAAAGTAGTCCTTTATTTTTTTTTAAACATCGTCTTAGCAAAGACAACCAATGCACAATATGTGCAGTTGACAGAGAATGTAGGAGAAGTTGGTCTATTTCGAGGAATTGCTAGCTATAAAGGGGATATTTCACCTGGTCTTTATAAATTTAATTCAAGTTATGGAGTGTTTTACAAAAAGTTACTGAATGACTATATTGGAATTCGGTTCAATTATGAGCGAATAAAATTAACCGGAGATGACAGAGATCCCTCCATTACCAATAGATACGTTCGTTTAAGAGGTAAATCTTTTGAAAGAGAATCAAATGATCTTAGTTTAATGATGGAATTATATTTTTCAAAATTCATTGCAGGGAACCATCATTTCCGTTTTTCGCCGTATTTAAGTTTTGGGTTGGGTTACTTTCAAACAATGAATGGCCGATTAGATACTATACCTTATGGAAAAATAAATGAAACCGAAATTACCTTTACCTATCCATTAAATTTAGGATTTAAATACAATGTAAAGGGTCCTATAAATATTTTTGGAGAAGCCACCTATCGTTTTACCAATTCTGATAAAATTGATTTTTATAATGGTGATAAAGAAAAATTTTTCGCGCAACATCCACCCTTTCAACCCATATTTCAAGGCAGTGCTTCTGGTAACGATCAATATTTTAGTTTTAAATTGGGACTTTCTTATAATTTGACAAAAATTTATGGACCAGATAAACCATTCAATCAAAATCAATAATCCCATTTTTTTTGAAATAAATCCACAGAAAAAGCGAACAGACAAAAGAGAAGGTTATTTTTTAATTTTACCCTATGGAAAACTTGGATCTAAATAAACTGCCTAAACACATTGCAATTATAATGGATGGCAATGGTAGGTGGGCAGAAGAACAAGGACAAGACCGCTTGTTTGGCCACTATGAAGGGGTCATAAGTGTGCGAAAAGTGGTGGAGGCAGCGACAGAAATTGGTATCCAATACCTTACTTTATATGCTTTTAGTACAGAAAATTGGGACCGACCCGAACCCGAAGTAAATGGCCTAATGAGTCTATTTGTTGAAACGATTGCCAAAGAAGTACCCGATTTACATAAAAATAATATCCAACTTCACTTTATTGGTAACCTATCCTTGCTTCCTTCTGAAGCCCAAAAGGCCTTAGCAGCTGGGATGCAGCAAACTGCCCAAAATACAGGGTTGAAATTAATTATTGCATTAAGCTATAGCAGTAGATGGGAGCTCATAGAATCTGCAAAAAAAATAGCCCAACAAGTGCAAAATGGACAGTTAAGTGTAGATAAAATTAATGAAGCAATTTTTGCTCAAAACCTTACTACCAGTGATTTTCCAGACCCTGAACTCATGATTCGAACCAGTGGTGAATATAGAATGAGTAATTTTTTATTATATCAGCTAGCTTATGCAGAGTTGTATTTTACTAACACTCGTTGGCCCAATTTTCGTAAAAAAGAGTTACTCGAAGCCCTCTTGGATTACCAATCTAGGGAGCGAAGATTTGGAAAAACGAGCCAACAAATCAAATTAAAAATATAAATAATATATTTATTTTTAGGTTTTAACAAAGACTTTGAAATATTACGAGTAATTTGCAGCTCTTTAAATTATAAATGTTAGCACCACAGCAGATGCAGAAATTTCGCCAATTATTAATAGGAACCCTATCAGCACTTTTAATCTCAATGACGTCTTATGGACAGGATGCGCCTGCTGTAGATTCTATTACTCAAATTAATGTCAAATTGCTTGGTATTTTCAATCAGAAATTACCCATTAAATACAAAATTCGAAATATCAAAGTGATGGGGAACCAGTACTTTGACGAGAATTTGTTACTTTCCTTGTCTACCTTAAATATAGGTGATGAGGTTAGTTTGCCCGGGGGTGATAATTTTGCCAAAGCTATCCATAAGTTAATGGATCAAAACTATTTCAGTGACGTAAGTATTTATTTGACAGATTTAAATGGGAAAGAAATTGATGTTGAAATTGATGTATTAGAAAGGCCCCGTTTATCTAAATTTTCTTTTATTGGAGTGCGCAAATCGGACAATGATGAATTGTCTGGAAAAACAGGATTAACCCCCAATAGGGTAATTACTGAAAACATGAAAATAACTGCAGTGGATGGTATCAAAAAATATTATGCTGAAAAAGGCTTTCAAGATGTTAAAGTAACTATTAAAGAAAGAAAAGACGCCACTCGAAAAAATAATTTACTATTAGATTTTGTGGTGGACAAAGGACCTAAAGTGAGAATTAATAATATCAACTTCGGGGGCAATAAAGTAGAGGAAGGAAAATTAAAAAAAAGCTTAAAAGAAATACACGAGAAATCTAGGCTTACCTTGTTCCCTATTAATGATAAGCCAATGATAGTTAAAACCTCTCCTTATACATTTAATGAATACTTGACAGAAAAAGGCTTTTTAACTTTTACCAAGACAAAAAAAATATTAAATCCTTACGCTAGAATTAATTTTTCTTCTTCCAAGTTTGATATAAAAAAATATGAGGAAAGTAAAGACAACTTATTAAATTATTATAACTCTTTAGGTTTTAGGGATGCTGTCATTGAAAGAGATACCGTTTATCATAACGCAGCCGGAAATTTAAATATCGATATGCAAATTAAAGAAGGGCGAAAGTATTTCTTTGGAGGCATTACTTGGAGAGGCAATACAAAATATCCTGATTCTTTACTTGCAACTATTTTAAATATCAAAAAAGGCGATACCTACAATCGTGAAATTTTATTTAATAAATTAGGTAAAATACAAACTCCTGAAGGGGGCGATATTAGCGGGTTGTACCAGGATGATGGCTATTTATTTTTTAGAATAGACCCAATTGAAACAGCAGTATACAATGACACCATTGATTTTGAAATAAGAATGGTAGAAGGGCCTCAGGCAACTATTAAAACCGTCAGAATTGCGGGCAATGAAAAAACAAAAGATTTTGTTATTCGTCGTGAAGTGAGAACCATACCTGGAGATAAATTTAGTCGTACTTTATTGGTTCGTTCTCAACGAGAAATTGCACAAATGAATTTCTTTGATGCAGAAAAAATAAAAATTGACCCAGTACCTAATCCAGAAGATGGAACTGTGGACATCAATTATGGCGTAGAGGAAAAATCGAGCGACCAATTGGAGTTAAGTGCAGGTTGGGGTGGCTATATTGGGTTAACGGGTACCATAGGTGTTACATTCAACAACTTTTCCTCTAAAAATTTATTTAAAAAATCGGCTTGGGACCCACTTCCAATGGGCGACGGTCAAAAATTAAGTTTAAGAGTTCAAAGTAATGGAAAGGCATTTAGATCAACCAATTTCACTTTCACTGAACCATGGTTTGGTGGGACCAAAAGAAATACACTTACGCTTAGCGTTTACAATACTAAATACGGTCAAACCATCGACCCAACAACAGGGATGTACAATATGAGTATAGCAGATTCAAGATACATTTCTACTACTGGAGGAACAGTTTCATTTGGTCAACAATTGGCTTGGCCTGACGATTACTTTTCTTTAAGTATGGGCTTAAACTATACGCGTTATTTTTTGAAAAATTATGCTATTGATCCTTATAATTTGCCCAATTTTAGCAATGGGGCAGTTAATAATATCAATTTTAGAATTTCATTGCAAAGAACCTCAATTGATCAACCTTTATTTCCGAGAACAGGTTCTACCTTTTTATTAAGTGCTCAATTGGCACCTCCCTATTCCTTGTTCATGCCCAATGTAAATAGTGCATCCAATCCATTTGAATTATTGGAATACCATAAGTGGAGATTCAATGGTGAGTGGTTTGTGCCTCTTGGGAAACCTTCTGGGGAAGATCATAATAAGCAGTTTGTTTTACGCTTTGCTGCAAAATTTGGTTATGTTGGTAATTATAATAGTAATTTAAAAGTTTCTCCTTTTGAACGTTTTCAATTAGGGGATGCGGGTTTGAGTAATCAGTTTGCTTTATTGGGTTATGATATTATTGCACAAAGAGGATACCCAGTATACCAAAATTCTAATCCTAAAATAAATCCTGACCAGCAAACAGCAACGCAACATTTTACCATGTTTAATAAGTACGCTGTAGAGGTAAGATATCCTTTAAGTTTAGCAGCAAGTAGTACCATTTATGCTTTGGGCTTTTTTGAAGCAGCCAATGGTTGGTATAGTATGAAAGAGTTTGATCCATTTAATTTAAGAAGATCGGTTGGACTTGGTATGCGTTTTTACCTTCCTATGTTTGGTTTGTTAGGTTTTGATTATGGAATAGGATTAGATAGATTAAATGGAACCAATAGCCTAAAAGATGCAGGAAGATTTACCTTTATGTTAGGCTTTGAGCCAGAATAAACTATTAATCACTTCATTAAAATAAAGACTTATGAATTTTAAGAAATATTTATTGACGCTTTTTATTGTTCTAGTTGGGGTTTTTTCTTTGCATGCCCAAAGCAAATATGCGGTCATCAATACTAAATATATTTTGGATAAAATTCCAGAATACAAAGAAGCGGATAAGAAATTAAAATTATTGGGCGATCAATGGCAAGAAGATATCGATACAAAACAAATGGTACTCGATAAAATGTATAAAAACTATGAAGGAGAACAATTTATGCTTTCTGAAGACCTGAAAAAAAAGCGTGAGGATGAGCTTTTTGGAAAAGAAAAAGAGCTAAGAGATCTTCAAAAAAAACGTTTCGGTTATGAGGGAGATTTATTCAAAGAGCGGCAAAAACTAGTTAAACCTATTCAAGATAAGGTGTACAATGCCGTTCAAAAAATGGCTACAGCACGTTCTTATGACTTCATTTTAGATAAAAGTGAAGGAATTACCATTATATTTGTGGACCCAAAATTGGACAAAAGCGATGATGTTTTAAAGGAATTGGGCATTAATAATTAACTATTATAAAATAGAAAAAATAAAACAATAAGTTATGAAAAAAGGTTTCCTATTTGCAGCTATCTTATTAGTTGCAGTATCATTTACAAACAGTGCTTCCGCACAAACTAAAATCGGATATTTTGATGATCAAAGTGTCATTTCTTTATTCCCTGGAATACAAGAGAAATTAGATACTGTTCTTAGATCTTACGCACAAGATACTTTACAAGATGAGTATAATTATACTTTGAAAGACTATCAAGTTAAAGACAGTATTTTTAAAAGAGACTCATTGGACTTGACTAAAAGACCTAAAGCACTTGAAATGGCCACCACTGATTTGAATAAATTAAAATATAAATTGATTAATTGGCAACAATATCAACAACAAGCAATGCAACAAAAAGAGGAAGGTCTTTTATTGCCTTACAGACAAAAAGTAGCTGCTGCTTTAAGTGAAGTAGTGGCAGAAAATAAATATACTTTGGTGTTGAAAGCAGAATCATTATCTCCTTATGCACAACCTTCAATTGCAGATAATTTAACAATTAGAGTAGCTATGAAATTGAAGTTGACTTTACCTAAAGAAGTGGAGGATGCTTTCAAAGCTGCAACCGGTGGAGCTCCAGCAGCTGCTTCCAAAGCTGCCCCAGCAAAAAAAGGATAATATATTAAGAAGTACTTTATAAAAGAACCTCGTTGTAGCACAACGAGGTTCTTAGTTTTACAGCAGCAAGTTTAAAATTTTTTTATGCCGGCACCAATAGGGGTATTTGATAGTGGTTATGGAGGATTAACCATATTAAAAGAACTGAAGAAACAACTACCTGATTACGATTTTATTTATTTAGGGGACAATGCTCGTGCACCCTATGGAACTAGGTCTTTTGAGACAGTCAATCAATATACATTGGAAGCTGTAAATTGGTTTTTTGCACATGGATGTGATTTGGTTATTTTAGCTTGTAATACCGCTTCCGCTAAAGCCCTTAGAAATATTCAACAAAAAATTTTACCAAATCTTTCGCCTCAAAAAAGAGTGCTGGGGGTAATTAGGCCCACTACAGAGGTATTGGGAAATTTTACTACCACTCAAAAAGTAGGTATCATGGGCACGGTTGGAACGATTCAAAGTAATACTTACCCCATCGAATTAGCCAAGTTTTTTCCCAATTTAAAAGTATATCAACAAGCTTGCCCTATGTGGGTCCCCTTAATTGAAAATGGCGAATTTGATCAACCTGGGGCTGACTATTTTGTAAAACAATATATAGCGGCTTTATTTAAGCAATCTACAGGCATTGATACCATTTTACTTGCATGTACCCATTATCCATTAATAGAGGCAAAAATAAGATCCTATTTGCCTTCTGGAGTGAACCTAGTTTTGCAGGGTGCTATTGTGGCGAATAGTTTAGTCAAATACCTCGCTATACATCCTGAAATGGCAGATAAATGTAGTCAAAATGGAAATTTGACCTTTTTTACGACAGATGAGCCAGCGCCCTTTGAAAAACAAGCCAGTCTTTTTTTTGAACAAAAAATTGAGGTAAAACATACAGATTTAGCTTAAAAAATGAAAAAATACCCTATTTTTGTCCTCCTTTCACAAGTAGTGGTATGGTGACTGCTATTGGATGTGGAATTTTTTTTAAGAAACTAAGCAAGTAAAAGACATCAAATGAAACGTACATTTCAACCCCATAAACGTCGTCGTAAATCTGTTCACGGTTTCCGTAAACGTATGGAATCTGCTAACGGTCGTAAAGTATTGGCTAGCCGACGTAAAAAAGGACGTAAAAAACTTACTGTATCTAGTGAGAAAGGATTAAAATAATTTTTTCTTAGCCTCGGCATAGCTCGCTTATACAAATAAATTCAATAATTTTAAAGTCCTTCCCGTTTTTCGGGGAGGACTTTTTTCATAAGGATGCGCCATAAAAATCAAGTTACTTGCCTAAATTATTTACCTATAAAAAAAAAGACAAACTAAAAAGCAGAAAACAAACCCAACATTTGTTTTCAAAGGGGCAATCTATTCAAGTATTTCCCATTAAACTAATTTATACCATTGAAACCATCGAGTCCAATTTGGACGCAAATAAAGGTGAGCAAAATGGAATGGTACAAGCTGGAGTGGGCGCACCTAGTAGAACCTTTCGCAAAGCAGTGCAACGTAATCGAGTAAAAAGATTATTAAGAGAAGCCTACCGTTTAGAGAAGCCTAACTTTATTGAACGAGCATCCTTACACAATAAAAGATTAAACTTATTTTTTTTATATACGGATGCATTCATTTTAACTCAATTAGAAATTCAAACTAAATTAAAAGAGGCTTTGAACCTATTAGTTAAAAAATTAACTCAATCCATCAAATAAATGTTGTGGAAATTCTAAAAAAAATGATTGTGTTTCCTTTTATTGTATTGATCCGTTTTTATCAATATGTACTTTCTCCTTGGTTAGGGGTAAACAAGTGTAGATTTATACCTACTTGTTCTCATTACTCTATTGAAGCCATTCAAAAATATGGACCGGTCAAAGGAATTTATTTAGGGATGAAACGATTAAGTAAGTGTAGGCCAGGCGGGGGACATGGGTATGATCCAGTTCCCTAAAAGGGTGGTTACTAAAACCCTAGACACAAAAAAACCTGCACTTTAGAGGTACAGGTTTTAAAAATATATTGTTGCTATTATTTATTTTGCAGCTGCAAAACGTTCAGCCACTATAGTCCAATTAACTACATTCCAAAAAGCAGTTAAATAATCTGCTCTTCTATTTTGATATTTTAAATAATAGGCATGTTCCCAAACATCTGCACCTAAAATAGGAGCCCCTTTTACTTCGGCCACGTCCATTAAAGGATTGTCTTGATTCGGAGTAGAGCTTACTTCTAATTTATTGTCTTTTACTAATAACCAAGCCCAACCACTTCCAAAACGAGTCATACCAGCAGCAGCAAATTTTTCTTTGAATGCATCAAAACTTCCAAAGCTGCTATTGATGGCATCAGCCAATGCGCCTGAAGGAGCACCGCCTGCATTAGGGGCTAGGCTAGCCCAGAAAAAACTATGGTTCCAATGTCCACCACCATTGTTTCTAACGGCGGGACTGATGGTACCAGCCACTTTTACGATTTCCTCTAAGTGCTTGCCTTCATTCGGTGTTCCCGCTAAAGCTTTATTTAAGTTGTCGACATAAGCTTGATGGTGTTTTCCATGATGAATTTGCATTGTCAAGGTATCAAAATGGGGCTCTAAGGCTTCGTGTGCGTAGGGTAACGCTGGTAAAGTGAATGACATATTTTTTATTTAATTGTTTCTAGAATGAAAACAAAATTACAATCCTTTCGCTTCATTTATGCGCCGTGTGCCCTTTTTTTCCATAAATGGTAGAAAAGGGCAACTGTTTACTATTTAATTAACGCTTGGCTCTAAAAAAAGATTGCATTAATGCGGCGCATTCCTCTTTTAAAATTCCTCCAAGCAAGGTAGTATTTGGATGAAATGGATTTTTTTCTGTTACTCGACGATAACTATTTTTTTCATCATAAGCGCCAAATACAATATGGCCAATTTTATTCCAATACAATGCACCTGCGCACATTAAGCAAGGTTCAAGGGTAACGTATAAAGTAGCTTCTGTTAAATACTTCGCTTGCAGGTTTTCGCAAGCGCTGGTGATAGCTAAAATTTCTGCATGCGCCGTGACATCTTTCAAAAGTTGAACTTGATTGTACGCTTTAGCAATTATTTTTTCATGCATGACTAAAATAGCCCCCACAGGGACTTCATCCATGTCAAAGGCCCTCTGTGCTTGCACGAGGGCCTGACGCATGAAGTTTTCATGAATAGTTTGCACTATTATGAATTATAATTTTTGGATTCGAATATTTCTATAAGAAACTTTATCACCATGATCTTGTAATGCAATATGGCCAGAAAAGAGTTTTGCAAAATCAGGAGATTCCCCTTTTGCAAATTTTGATCTTCTTATCAATTCTTTCCATCCACTATCTCCTAAATGCGTGCTCACCACAGTTACCTCATTTAGGATTAAATCTAATTTGCCTTTCACAGAAATAATATCCACCTTATTCCACTCGTCAAAAGGTTTAGCAACCCCTTCTTTTCCTACGATTAAATCATATAAGTCTCCTGCTCTGTGGCTAATAATTTTTCCATCAGGATGGCCTTCATTGTCGAGTACTTGCATCTCTGGTCCAGTATGCCAAGTATTTTGATATTTAATAGGGTCGTCTTGTACAAAAAAGATAATACCACTATTTCCATTTTTTGCAATTTTCCATTCTAATTGTAAATGAAAGTCATTAAAACTTTCATCAGAAACAAGGTCACCCCCTTCTTTACCTGCTTTTTTAGCAGTTGGGTCTAATACAATAGCACCATTGTCAACTGTCCAAGCTTCCCCAGCAGTTTTTTTCCCAAAACTATGCCAACCTTTGGTAGTTTTTCCGTCAAATAAAGAAGTCCATTTTTGTGCATTGGCTTGAGTAAAAACAAAAGTTACTAAGCAAGCAAGTAAGATTTTTTTCATGATAAATGTTTAGTTAAATATAATTTTTAGTTGCTGTAATAGAACAGAGACTACTTCTTTAAAAGTAAGATATATTTTATCATTGCTTCAACATCTTCTTGCTTTAATTGTGGATGTGGGGACATCGGAATAGCACCCCAGTTACCGCTTCCGCCTTTAATCACTTTTGTGGCCAACATTTTAACATTGGATTCTGTATTTTCATACTTTGCCGCTACATCTTTGTAAGCAGGTCCTATATTTTTTTCGTTTATTTTGTGACAGGTTAAACAATCGCTCCCTGCTACCAAGGCCAATCCTTTTTGATAGTCAGGATTATCGGATAAGCTTGCCACTTTAGGAGTAGCTGGTTTGGTTTCAGCCGCCGCTGTTTTTGATGCTTCTTCAGATCCACCGCCACATGCCATCATGGCAATGGCTGTTGTCATAATAAATAAAACCTTCTTCATTTTACTTCTGTTTTTAATGTTTAAATTCCCAATATTTTTTTATTAAATGCTTCGTCTGATCCCGTACTGGCAAAATCGTCAAAAGCTTTTTCTGTTACTTTTATTATATTTTTTTGAATAAAAATAGCTCCTTCAGCCGCACCTACTTCTGGGTGCTTGATGGCGCATTCCCATTCCATAACTGCCCAACCTTGGTAATTATAGGCAGCCAATTTGCTAAATATACTTTTAAAATCTACTTGCCCATCACCTAAAGATCTGAATCTTCCAGCTCGATCTATCCAATTTTGATAACCACCATAGACCCCTTGTTTTGCAGTAGGATTAAATTCTGCATCTTTTACATGGAACATTTTAATACGCTCATGAAATGCATCTATGTAGCCTAAGTAATCCATGCATTGTAAAACAAAATGCGATGGATCATATAATAAACAAGCACGTGGATGTTGTTTAACTTTTTCTAAAAACATTTCATAAGTAGCGCCATCGTGTAAATCTTCACCGGGATGAATTTCATAACATAGATCAACACCTACTTTATCAAATTCATTTAAAATTGGCAACCATCTTTTTGCTAATTCAGTAAATCCAGTTGCTACTAATCCCGCAGGACGTTGAGGCCATGGGTAAACTGTATGCCATAATAAGGCACCACTAAAAGTGGCGTGGGCATTTAGTCCTAAATTTTGAGAAGCTTGGGCTGCATATATTAGTTGTTGTACTGCCCATTCTGTTCTTGCTTTTGAATTGCCATGTACTTCTTTTGGTGCAAAGCCATCAAATTGCGCATCATAAGCAGGATGAACCGCCACCAATTGACCTTGCAAATGAGTAGATAACTCTGTAATTTCCATTCCAGCTTTAGCCACGATTGCTTTTATTTCATCTGCATAGGTTTTGCTTTCAGCCGCTTTTTTTAAATCGATGCATCTTGGGTCCCAAGTTGGAATTTGTACTCCTTTGAAACCTAGTCCAGCAGCCCATTTACAAATACTTTCTAAAGTATTAAAAGGTGCGGTGTCCCCCATAAATTGCGCTAAAAAAATAGCAGGTCCTTTTATTGTTGTCATATTTAAATTTTAAATAACATAAGGAGTCCATTTAATATCCGACTGTGAGGAGGCCACTACATTATCAATAAATGCCATTCCTCTCAAGCCATCTTCGATACCTGGAAAGTCTAACATTTCTAGAGTTGGTTGAATGCCATCTATTTTGCAACCAAGTGTTAAAGCAAAGTTGCGGTAAATATTAGCAAATGCTTCTAAGTATCCTTCAGGATGCCCGCCTGGTGTTCGGGAGTTGTGTATAGCAGCAGCAGATAAATGTGCCCCATAATTTCCTCCAGCTCTTAAAATTTGAGTAGGCTGTTCTAACCATTTTACCAATAAAGTATTGGGTTCATGTTGTGCCCACTCGATACCACCATGTTCTCCATAAACTCTAATTTTTAAAGCATTTTCTTCCCCTGCTGCCACTTGCGATGCCATTAAAACTCCTTTAGCGCCATTATCAAACTTCAACATCACTGCACCATCATCATCTAATAAACGGCCTTCTACCAAGGTATTTAATTCAGCACATACCTCTGTAATTTTTGAACCAGTAATATATTCTGCCAAGTGTGCAGCATGGGTTCCAATATCCCCCATTACAGAACTTTTTCCAGATTTTTTTGGATCGGTTCTCCAAGCTGCTTGTGCATTGCCCTCTCTTTCTGATAATTTACTTAACCAACCTTGTGGATATTCTACCCAAACCTTTCTTATTTTTCCTAATTTACCTTCCTTCACCATGGCCTTTGCTTGCTTTACCATTGGGTATCCAGAATAGGTATGTGTTAAACAAAGTGTTAAACCGGTTTCATCAAGTTTTTTCTTTAATTGTTTTGCTTCGTCCAAAGAAAAAGTAATAGGCTTTTCAATCACAACATGGAAGCCATAGTCTAATGCCATCATTGCTGGAGCAAAGTGAGCAAAGTTGGGTGTTACGATGGTTACAAAATCCATACGTTCATTAGCAGGCAAACTTGCTTCTTTCTTAATCATCTCATCATAGGTGAGGTAAGTTCTTTCTTTTGGAAGAAACAAGGCTTCGCCAGATGCAACGGCAATTTCAGGATTGATACTTAATGCTCCACAACTCACTTCAATAAGACCATCCATGTTGGCAGCGAGTCTGTGTATGGCTCCTATAAAAGCATCTTTTCCTCCGCCTACCATTCCCATTCGTAATTTTCGGTTCATTTTATATTTTTTTACTTAAAAATAGTTTGATAGTGTTGTAACAACACCTTCATCGTTAAGGAATAGCAATTTCCTTATTATTTTGCAAATTACTCCCTTTTTTAAGTAATTATTTTTTTAAAAGCTAGAAATAAAAATTATATTTATCCTATCAAATTTATTGCAAACCTTAAACTTTCACCATGCCTTCTAATGTTAATAGACGTAAATTAATCAAACAAGTTATCACCGGATCGGCTGCACTTGCAACAGGTGCTGTCCTTCCTTCAAATATTTTAGCAGCTGTGAAAAATCAAACTAGCTTAACCCCGCTTAAAGGGAATATTAACCATACTGCTTGCAGATGGTGTTATGGCGGAATTCCCATTGATTCTTTGGCAAAAAGTTTTAAACAAATAGGAATGATTGGAATGGATTTAGTAGGCCCTTCTGAGTGGAAAATTTTAAAAGACAATGGATTAATTTCTACCATGTGCAATGGGGCTGAAATTAGTTTGACAGAGGGTTTTAATACTTTGCAATACCATGATCAACTGGTTAAAAACTACACCGATCATATTAATTATGTTGCTGATGCTGGATATACCAACTTAATTTGTTTTTCTGGAAGTAGAAGAGGCATGGAGGATGAAACAGGTTTAAAAAACTGCGTTACCGGTTTGAAAAGAATTATGGCTCAGGCAGAAAAAAGAGGCGTCATTATTCAGATGGAACTTTTAAACTCAAGAGTGGATCATAAAGATTATATGTGTGATAAATCGAGTTGGGGGATTGAATTGTGCAAGCGTTTAGACAGTCCAAATTTTAAATTATTATATGATATCTACCACATGCAAATTGATGAAGGAGATATCATTCGCACCATACAAAGAGATCATCAATATTTTGGACATTACCACACGGGAGGTGTTCCAGGCCGCAATGAAATCGATGAGCGACAAGAATTAAATTATCCAGCTATCATGCGCGCTATTGTTAAAACGGGCTTTAAGGGATATGTAGCACAAGAATTTATTCCTGCAGACAAGGACCCCATTGTTTCTTTAACCACAGCAATTAGAATTTGCGATATTTAAATTCAACTTTTATAGTATTCAAAAATCAAGTTTAAAAAATAAAAAATGGCAGAACAACAATATGATGCAATTGTAGTGGGCTCTGGAATTAGTGGCGGTTGGGCTGCTAAAGAGCTTACTCAAAAAGGATTAAAAGTTTTAATGTTGGAGCGGGGTAGAAATATTGAACACATTAAAGATTATGTCAATGCAAATAAAGAGGCATGGGATTATCCGCATCGCGGCACCCGAACGCAACAGATGATTGCAGATTATCCTGCTTTAAAACGTGATTATCCTTTAAATGAAACGAATTTAGATTATTGGTGTTCTGATAAAGATTCTCCCTATGTTGAAACAAAAAGATTTGATTGGTTTAGAGGTTATCAAGTTGGAGGTCGATCTTTAATGTGGGGCCGTCAAAGTTACCGTTGGTCTGATTTAGATTTTGAAGCCAATGCTAAAGATGGTCATGGTGTGGATTGGCCTGTGCGTTACAAAGAAATTGAGCCTTGGTATGATTATGTAGAAAAATTTGCAGGCATTAGCGGCAATCGCGATGGCTTGGCTGTTTTACCTGACGGCCAATTTTTACCTGCAATGGATTTAACTTGCGTGGAGAAAGACGTAGCTGCTAGATTAAAAGAAGTATATAAAGGTGCTCGCCATTTAATTATTGGACGTACTGCAAATATTACTGTACCACATGAAGGTCGCCCTGGTTGTCAATTTAGAAATAAATGTTGGTTAGGTTGTCCATTTGGCGGTTACTTTAGTACGCAATCCTCTACTTTACCTGCAGCGATGGCTACTGGTAATTTAACTTTAAGACCATGGAGTATTGTTACAGAAATTAAATACGATAAAGATAAAAAACGCGCTACAGGGGTAACGGTGTTAGATGCAGAAACAAATAAAACGATTGAGTACAAAGCAAAAATAATTTTTGTTAACGCTTCTACTTTAAATAGTACTTGGTTGTTAATGAATTCTGCTACGGATGTTTGGGAAGGCGGTTTAGGAAGTAGTAGTGATGCGTTAGGAAAAAATTTAATGGACCACCATTTAGGTATTGGAGCATCTGGTAGCGTGGATGGCTATGAAGATAAATATACTTTTGGCCGTCGTGCTAATGGTTTTTATATTCCACGTTTTAGAAATGTAGGAGATGATAAACGTGATTATGTTCGTGGTTTTGGCTACCAAGGTGGCGGGACTAGACAAGGCTGGAAACATGAAGTAGCGGAATTTTCTATTGGTGGAGAATACAAAGACAACTTATCAGAACCGGGTGGCTGGACCGTTGGAATGGGTGGTTTTGGTGAAATGTTGCCAGATCCGACTAATAAAGTAACCTTGGATAAAACAGTAAAAGACAAATGGGGCTTGAATGTTTTAAATATTGATTGCGAATTAAAAGAGAATGAGAAAAAAATGCGCAAAGATATTTTTGCTGATGCGCAAGAAATGTTAGAAAAAGTAGGCGTTAAAAATGTGAAGGCACATGATGGTGACGGTACGCCAGGAAGAGGAATTCATGAAATGGGAACAGCACGCATGGGGAAAGATCCAAAAACATCTGTATTGAATGGCAATAACCAAATTTGGGATGCGCCCAATGTATTTGTAACAGATGGTTCTTTTATGACCAGTTCTTCTTGTGTAAATCCGTCTTTAACCTATATGGCATTTACTGCGAGAGCTGCAGCATTTGCAGTGAATGAATTGAAAAAAGGAAACTTATAATTTATAAATTTTAATTATTATTTTATGATGAACAGAAGAGAAGCCTTATCAAGAGTTGCCCTTATTATGGGGGGAACTGTTTTAGGCGCAGAAGCTTTTTTATCTGGTTGTACTACGGGTGCACCTGGTTTAAGTTTTTCTAAAAGCGACATTGCATTTTTTAATGAAATTGCAGAAACTATTTTACCAGCTACCAATACGCCAGGTGCTAAAGAAGCTAAAGTGGGTGAGTTTATGACCGTGATTGTAAATGATTGTTATGAAGCAAAAGACCAAACCACATTTATGGCGGGCTTTACAAAATTAAATGAGGCTTCTAAAAAAGCAAACGGAAAATCCTTTATGGATGCTACTGCTGCTCAACGCCACGATTTACTAGTCGCCTTGGATAAAGAAGCATCTGAGTTTCAAAAAGCTAAAAAGCCAGAAGAACAAAAACACTATTTTACGATGTTTAAAGAGTTAACCTTATGGGGATTCTTTACTTCTGAAGTAGGGGCTACTAAAGTATTACGTTATGTTGCAGTTCCTGGAAGATATGAAGGTTCGGTTCCCTATAAAAAAGGCGACAAAGCTTGGGCGACTTAGTAGCCTAGATTTTTTAGCTATAAAAATAAAAGTATTACTTACCAATTAAAAATATTATATGAATAACTCGAGAAGAAATTTTCTCCGCCAAACTGCTTTGGCTGGAGCTGCGCTTAGTTTACCATTTCGCAATGAATTAATGGCGATGTCTGGTAAAAAAAATGCATTTGGCATTCAATTGTGGACAGTGAAAGAAGCTTTATCTAAAGATACAGTGGGCGTATTAACTCATTTATCAAAATCTGGTTATAAACAAATAGAAGGATTTGAAGGACCGCATGGACTATTCTGGGGGATGAAAAATATAGAATTTAAAAAAGTGATGGACGATTTAGGCATGCGCTTTATTTCATCGCATTGTGATAATACCAAAGACTTTGAACGCAAAGCAGCTGAAGCAGCTGAAATAGGAATGAAGTACCTAATTTGCCCTTATAAAGGGCCGCAAAAATCAATAGATAATTTCAAACATTTCTCTGATGAGTTTAATGCATGTGGAGAAATTACAAAGAAAAATGGAATTCGTTTTGCGTACCACAATCATGATTATTCCTTTAAAGCAATGGATGGCATTGTTCCCCAAGATTTAATGATACAATCCACTAACCCTGCTACAGTAGATTTTGAAATGGATATGTATTGGACAGTAGCTGCAGGGGTAGATCCAATTGCTTATATGAAAAAATTCCCTAATCGATTCAAGTTGGTTCACGTAAAAGATTTAGCTAAAACAGCCACAGGTCATGAATCTTGCATCATTGGAAAAGGAACTATTGATTATAAATCTTTATTGCCTCAAGCAGCAGCGCAAGGTGTCGCATATTACATTGTAGAACAAGAAGCTTATACTGGTACCACCGAATTGGATTGTGCAAAAGAAGATGCGACTTATTTGAAAACTTTACAATGGTAATAGACTATTTAACCTAAATAGTTAAACAACATTGTACTTCCTTTCTTTTATTAATTATAAAAGAGGATGGTAAGCTATGCTATCTGAATATTTTTGTAATTTTGGCTTGTTGAATTTGAACTATGAAGGAAGCGCTAAAAAAACTTGCCAAACAATTAGAAGGGGATCTTTTTTTTGATAAAACGATCAGAACTTTATATGCAACGGATGCCTCTAGTTATAGAGAAATGCCACTTGCAGTAGCGATTCCTAAAACCAAGGAAGATATTTCAAAGTTGATTGTTTTTGCATCCACCTACCAAACCTCTTTAATTCCAAGAACTGCTGGCACTTCTTTGGCGGGCCAGGTAGTGGGCAAGGGAATTATTGTAGATGTCTCTAAACATTTTAATCAAATTTTAGAATTAAATAAAGAAGCAGGTTGGGTGCGCGTACAACCAGGAGTGATTCGGGATGAATTGAATTTATTTTTAAAACCCCACGGTTTATTTTTTGGTCCTGAAACATCCACAGCCAATAGAGCTATGATTGGAGGCATGGTAGGAAATAATGCTTGCGGATCAAATTCTATTGTATATAGAAGCACAAGAGAACATTTATTAGAAGTGAAAGCATTCTTAAGTGATGGTTCTGAAGCGGTATTCAAAATGCTATCTACCGATGATTTTCATGCAAAATGTGCTCAAGAAAACTTAGAAGGGAACATTTACAAATCGTTGCGTTCCCTATTAAGTAACTATGACAATCAATTGGAAATTAGAAAAGAATTTCCTAAAAAATCGGTGGTTAGAAGAAATACAGGCTATGCGATTGATTTACTAGTGGACTCAGATCCTTTTACCGCAGGCGGTCCTGAATTTAATTTTTGTAATTTAATTGCCGGATCAGAAGGTACTTTGGCATTTATGACGGAGATTAAATTAAATGTAGTCCCTGCTCCACCAAAAGAAGTGGGCTTATTGTGCGTACATTTTAATAGCATTGACGAATCCTTACACGCAAATTTGATTGGCTTAAAATATCATCCAAGTGCAAGCGAATTGATAGACCATTATATTTTAGAATGTACCAAAGAAAATATAGAACAAAGTAAAAATAGATTTTTTGTTCAAGGTGATCCGGCTGCTATATTAGTAATTGAGTTTGTAAAAGAAACGAAGGAAGAGATTCTAGCACTCACCAATCAAGTGGAAGGGGAAATGCGTGCTGCAGGTTTAGGCTATCATTTCCCAGTATTGTATGGAGCAGATGCTAAAAAAATATGGGCTTTAAGAAAAGCAGGCTTGGGGCTATTAAGTAATTTACCCGGAGATGAAAAAGCAGTTCCGGTTATTGAAGATACTGCTGTAGATGTGGCAGATTTACCCAATTACATTCGTGATTTTAATGAAATATTAAAAAAGCATGGTTTATATGCTGTGCATTATGCGCATGCGGGAACTGGAGAGCTACACTTACGTCCTATCATTAATTTAAAAACAAAGGAAGGCAATCAATTATTTAGGACCATTGCGGAAGAAGTGGCGACACTGGTAAAAAAATACAATGGCTCATTAAGCGGAGAACATGGAGATGGTCGTTTGCGTGGAGAATTTATAAAGCAGATGGTTGGCGAGAAAAATTATGCTTTGCTTAAACAAGTTAAAAATATTTGGGATCCCAAACATCTATTCAATCCCAATAAAATAGTAGATACGCCTTCGATGAATACCATGTTAAGGTATGAACCAGGTCAATTTACACCCGAATTTAAAACGATATTTCGTTTTCATCAACAAGATATTTTGCAACATGCGGAACAATGTAATGGATCGGGGGATTGCAGAAAAACACATTTATCTGGGGGAACGATGTGTCCTTCTTTTATGGCCACAAGAGATGAAAAAGATACTACCCGTGCACGCGCTAATATACTTCGAGAATTTTTAACTCATTCCGATAAACAAAATAGATATGACCATAAAGAAATTTATGATGTGATGAGTTTATGCTTGAGTTGTAAGGCTTGTAAAAGCGAATGCCCCTCTAATGTAGATATGGCTAAATTGAAAGCGGAATTTTTACAACATTATTATGATGCCAATGGAGTTCCATTTAGATCAATGCTCATTGCAAATTTTACTGCCGCCGCGAAATTAGGATCCATGGCACCTCGTTTGTATAATTTATTTGTAGGCAATATCATCACAGGATCGCTTGTAAAATTAATTTCTGGATTTGCTTTAAAACGATCCATGCCTTCCTTGTCTCTGGAGACACTGCAAGCCTGGTACCAAAAAAATTACAAAGCACCTCATGATCCCAAAAAAACCGTTTATTTATTTTGCGATGAGTTTAGCAATTACAATGATGCAGCCATTGGTATTAAGGCAATTCAATTGTTAACTAGATTAGGTTATGAAGTGATCATTCCAGTTCATGAAGAAAGCGGAAGAACCTGGTTGTCGAAGGGATTGGTAAGAAAAGCCAAAAAAATTGCCAATATCAATATTGAAAAATTGAGTCATTTGGTGGGGGAAGCAAATCCATTGATTGGCCTGGAACCATCTGCGATATTAACTTTCAGAGATGAATATCCCGATTTAGCGACAGATGAAAATCTAGCAGCCGCAGCTCATTTAGCCAAACATAGTTTCTTTATTGATGAATTTATAGCGAAGGAAATAGCGCTTGGTCAAATTACAAAAAATCAATTCACGCAAAGTTCAAAATCTATTTTATTGCATGGGCACTGTCAACAAAAAGCAGTTGGTTCTTTAGCGGATTCTGTAAAAGTACTTTCCTTTCCATCCAACTTTACAGTGGAGATCATTCCTTCTGGTTGTTGCGGGATGGCAGGCTCCTTTGGTTATGAAAAAGAACATTATGATGTTTCTATGAATATTGGTGAATTAGTATTGTTTCCTAAAGTGAGAGCCAATAAAAATAATTGCACCATTGCTGCGCCAGGGACGAGTTGCCGACATCAAATCAAAGACGGTACAGGCGAGAAAGCATTGCATACTGTGGAAATTTTGTATGCTGCTTTGGCTTAGGATCAAATTATTGTATTAATAAAGCTTCTTTCTTAATTAATTCTAAGGCACTAAATAGTGTATCTAAATCTTCCACTGTATTGAATCCATTGATAGAATAACGCAGGTATACATCATCTCCTTGTCGCATAATGGGCACTTCAATTTTATAATCAATAAACAATTTTCGTTGTAGTATTTCTGGTTCAGGGGTATTGATGGGTATGCTTATCATTTGTCCTATCCATTCACTGTTCAATGGACTAATAGGTTTGGACCCCAATAAAGTATAAAAACGTGCAGCATTGGCTAAAACCATTTCATGACATTTTTTGGACACAGCGGGCCAATTATTTTTTGACATAAATTCTAAAGAAGCTTCTACTGTCAAAAACGCAGAAAAATCACGAGTGCCAATCATTTGGTGATAGTCTAGGAAAGTGGAATGGGATGGCTTCAATGCCTTGTATCCCCAACTTACGATAAGGGGGTCACATAAATATTGAACACTTTTATGTGCGTATAAAAAACTACAGCCCTTGGCTGCCATCATCCACTTATGACATGCCCCAGTATAAAAATCGACTTCTAAATCGTTGATGTTTAAATTAATGTGGGCTGGAGCATGTGCGCCATCCACTATAGTAATTAGGCCTTTTGATTTTGCGATGGCACAAATTTCTTTTACAGGAAATATCAAAGAAGTTGCACTGGTGATATGACTTATGAAAATGGCTTTGGTAGCAGGTCTTAAGCCTTCAAAAAAATCTTCAATAAATTTTTCTTTGGTGGTAATAGGTAAATTTATTTTTTGTCTTCTATAAGTTGCTTTGTTTTTTTTACAATAAAATTCCCAAGTGCGATCACAGGCACCATATTCAATATCGGTGGCTAAAATTTCATCGCCTTCTTGCAATGGAAAATTTTTTGCAATTAAATTAACTGCAAAAGAAGGGTTAGTGACCAGAATTAAGTCGTCTTTGTCTGGGCAGCCTATAAAATTTGCAAGTGCCGCCCTGCTATCTGCTAAATAGTTAAACCCATTAAATGCTATAAATTGAACTGGCTCTGCTTCTAATAGTCTTTGCCATTGTTGATAAGCATCAAAAATAGGCTTTGGGGTAGCCCCAAAAGATCCAAAATTTAAAAAAGTAATTGCCGGATTCAATAAAAATTGACTGCGTAAATTTTCCATAATATAAATTTTACTTTGTGAAGGTAACAATTTTATTAGCTGAACAAGGTTCCATTTTTATAACAGAATTAGACTAGAAGGTTAAAAAAAAATCTCGATGGCCTATAAGCTATCGAGATTTTATAATAATTAAGACGAATCGTTATTAAACTCCTAAACTCCAACCTTCTCTGTAAGTTCTTTTTACAAACTGATTTGCTTGGTCAAAATTGGTAATTTTCATATTAGGCCCATCCCATAATAATTGAATATTTCTGCCTGGATAAATCGTTTCTCCTTTTTTATCAGTAGCGGTGATATCATAACTTCTAATCGCTAAATTACCCATTAAAACTGATTCAGTTAAAGGACCAGCAATATCAAAATTAGAACTTAAGGCTTTTGCTTCTGCACTTCCTCCACCAGCTATACATGCTTCAACCCATGCAGCATAATGTCCACCTTCTCCACCTTTAACACGAGTTACTGTTTTTTTAACATTGGTAGTTTTAGTTAAATGAGTAGGTAATAATTGTGGGTTAATGCCATAGGTACCTGCCATCATTTTACCTTTTGTTCCTTCGAAAATAACTCCGTTACCTCCATCTCCCATCATTTCATTAGGACCTAATTCTGCTGGACGTTCTGGTTGAATACCCCCATCCATCCAATGTAATTTTATATTTGGCTTTCCGTTTTGTCCTTGGAAAGTTAAAATAATGTGCGACCCCATTGGTCCGCTGTCTGGCGCATTCAATTTTTGCCATGGAGCAGTATAACGAGTTGCTACACTACATTCAGCAGCAATAGGATAACCTAAACCAGCCACTGCAAAAGCAGGTGCCATAATATGACAAGCCATATCCCCTAACGCACCGGTACCGTAATCCCACCAACCTCTCCAGTTAAAAGGCAATATGCCTTCAAAATAATCTTTTTTAGGAGCAGTTCCCAACCACAAATCAAAATCTAATTCCGGAGGAATAGGGGATGGGGTGGTTGAAATTGGACGATTTACGCCTTGCGGCCAAACAGGTCTGTCGGTATAACAATAAATGGTGTGTATATCACCAATTAATCCTGCTGTATGCCAATCTTGTAACAAACGAACACCATCACCAGAGGCACCTTGGTTACCCATTTGCGTCACTACATTGTAATCATGCGCAGCTTTGGTCATAACACGTGCTTCATAAATGTCATGTGCCATTGGCTTTTGAACATATACGTGTTTACCTAATTGCATAGCAGCCATTGCTTGAACAGCATGCATGTGATCGGGTGTTGACACATTACATGCATCAAAATATTTATGCTCTTTGTCTAACATTTCTCTATAATCTTTGTAGCGTTTTGCTTTAGGGTATCTTTCCCAACTTTTAGCGCATTGGCGATCATCTACATCACATAAAAAAGCAACATCCACTTTGCCAGTTCTGTAAAATTCAAATAAATCACTTTCTCCTTTTCCACCAGCTCCAATACCAGCTATTTGTAGCTTATCACTTGGAGCAGTAAATCCTTTACCACCTATGACGTGCCTTGGTACAATATAAAATCCTCCTAAAGCAAGGGCAGAATTTTTTATAAAATTCCTTCTTGAATTATCAGCTTTTCTTTTTGACATAAAAAACAGTATTTGGTTTATAATCGTTATTGAGCTGTTAAATTATCAAATATTTTGGAATATTTTGAAAATAATTTTGATGAAGGGAAACTGCTCCGCATTATTTCATGATTTAGCGTTAAATTGCTACATAATTTTTTATTTATGTCCGCTTCTATCCAATCCCTTCGCGCTTATTTTATGACTGGAGCTACCCAGTCTTATGATTTTAGACTGCTTCAACTAGAGCGCTTAAAAAAAGCAGTGTTAGCGCATGAAAAACAATTATATACCGCCTTGTATGCCGACCTAAAAAAAACAGACGAGGATGCGTGGGCAACAGAGGTTGGGTTTTTCTTAAGTGAATTAAACCACACTATAAAAAATTTAAAAGGATGGATGGAGCCAAAATCAGTGGCTACCAACTTGGTCAATATGCCTTCTTCAAGCTATACAACACAAGAACCTTTGGGGGTGGTTTGTATTATTGCACCTTGGAATTATCCTTTTCAGTTATTGTTTACTCCCTTAATAGGGGCCATAGCAGGTGGCAATTGTGTCGTTTTAAAGCCAAGTGAATTTGCCCCTTCAACTGCTGAGGTGATGGGTAAAATTGTGGAATCATTATTTCCTGAAAATTACATTCAATACGTAGAGGGGGACGGTGCCACCGTTTTGCCGCCTTTATTAACTGAAAATAGATTTGATCATCTATTTTATACAGGAAGTACCGCCGTTGGAAAAATTATTTATAAATATGCAGCGGAGCAATTGGTGCCCGTTACTTTAGAATTAGGGGGCAAAAGCCCTGCTGTAATTACTTCAGATGCAAATTTGAGAACAGCTGCACGTCGTTTGGCAAGCCCTAAATTTTCCAATTGTGGGCAAATGTGTATTGCGCCAGATTATATTTTAGTACCCGAGGAATTAAAAGACAAATTAATTAAAGAACTAATTATTGCGATACAATCATTTTATGGCGTAAATGCAGAAGAAGCGGAACATTATGGAAAAATTATAAATGACAAACAATGGCTTCGCCTAACTTCTTATTTAGGGGATGGTGAAATTGTTTTTGGTGGCAAATCAAATCGAGAAAAACTATTTATTGAGCCAACTATTATGACCGGGATACGTAAAGATGCAAAAATAATGCAGGAGGAGATTTTTGGGCCCATTCTGCCCATTCTTACCTATGCATCTAATGAAGAAGCTTTAGCAATTATTAATCAAAATCCAAACCCATTGGCTTTTTATGTTTTTACCGAAAACAAGGCAGATGAACAATATTGGCTAACCAACGTGCCTTCTGGGGGCGCTTGTGTAAATAATGCAACAATGCACATAACCAATCATGAATTACCTTTTGGGGGTAGGGGTTTTAGCGGAACCGGTGCCTATCATGGCAAGCTAAGCTTTACTACCTTTACACACACCAAATCTGTATTAAAAACCCCTACTTGGATAGATCCTAGTTTTAAATACCCACCCTATAAAGGCAAGGCTTGGTTGTTGAAAAGATTGATTGGATAAGAAATTTCGTTATTGAATTAAACACTGATTTTGAAAAACAAAAAAAATATTATGATAAAAATTGCCATCGCTTTAGGTGTTTTGGTAGCTGCTACTTTGCTGATGAAAAAAACAGGCATGTCTTATCGACAATCTGTATTAAAAACGATGTATCCAGCTATCATGTGGGCGAGCAAATCTGCTGGAAAAAAACAAATTCAATTTAATCAAGACAATAGTTCACCCTTGGTTTCTTTTTATACCTTAAATAGTAAAGACATTAATGGAAATGACTTTGATTTTAGTGCTTTAAAAGGGAAAAAAGTATTAATCGTAAATACGGCAAGTGATTGCGGGTTCACCGGACAGTATGAAGCCTTGCAGAAATTACAAGAAAAATATCCTACCAATCTAGTTGTTATTGGCTTTCCAGCAAATGATTTCAAAGAACAAGAAACAAGTGATAATGAAAAAATTGCTGCATTTTGTAAAAAAAATTATGGGGTGAGTTTCCAATTAATGGCGAAATCAATTGTAATAAAAAAGAATCATCAAAACGAAGTGTTTAAATGGTTATCCGATATGACCTTTAATGGTTGGAATCATCAAGAACCTGCTTGGAATTTCTGTAAGTATTTGATCAATGAAAAAGGAATACTTACACACTACTTTCCTATGACAGTGGATCCACTCGATCCAGCAGTGTTGCAGGCAGTTGAAAAAAATTAATAGGGATAGCTAATTAATTGGGCAATGCTCGTGGTAATTTTCTAGCACTATTTTGCCTGATTCTATATGAATGTCTTTGTACTTTTCTTTAATCTCATCTAGCACAGCTTCAATTTCTTTTTGTTCAGTGATACGAACTAGTTTATTTCTATACTCTTTTATATTAGGAAGACCTCTTAAGTAATTCGCATAGTGTCTTCTCATTTCATTAATGCCTGCAATGGGTCCTTTCCATTCCATGGATTTAATTAAATGTTTTCTGGCTACTTCTACTCGTTCTTCTATGGTTGGATCGGCTCTTTTTTTTCCCGTTTCCACAAAATGTTTTATTTCTCTAAAAATCCAAGGATAACCAATAGCAGCTCGCCCAATCATGATGCCATCTACTCCATACTTTTGTTTATACTCCAAAGCTTTCTCTGGAGAATTGATGTCCCCATTACCAAAAATAGGAATATGAATGCGGGGATCATTTTTTATTTCTCCAATCAAAGTCCAATCTGCTTCACCCTTGTACATCTGTGTACGTGTTCGTCCATGAATAGCCAATGCTTTGATACCAACGTCTTGTAAGCGCAAGGCCACTTCATGGATATTTTTGGATCCATCATCCCAACCTAATCTAGTTTTTACTGTAACCGGGAGGTTTGTACTTTTAACTACGGCTTCTGTTAAGCGGACCATTAAATCCAAATCTCTTAATACGCCTGCACCTGCGCCCTTTGTTACTACTTTTTTTACTGGACATCCAAAATTAATATCAATTAAATCGGGGTTGACGGTATCTACAATTTTGGTACAAAGTGCCATTGCTTCTTCATCACCCCCAAATATTTGAATGCCGATGGGTCTTTCATAATCGAATATGTCTAGCTTTTGTCTACTCTTGATGGCATCCCTTATTAGCCCCTCGCTACTGATAAATTCAGTATACATTAAATCGGCTCCATTTTCTTTACATACCGCTCTAAATGGCGGATCACTTACATCCTCCATTGGAGCTAGTAATAAGGGAAAATTGGGCAATTGTATAGGGCCTATAGAAATCATATGAATTCATTATCTTGCATCTAACCGATACGGTTGCAAATGTACCAATAAATTGTGTTTAGATGGAAACTGCTCAAGGAAGCCTTTTTAATATGACCCCCCCTATGCGTTTAGTCCTTTTTTTAGGTTTAACAGGAATCAGTATGATTTTGGGTGCCTTAATCAGTTTTTCTTTAGTAGCAGCTATGCTGCATATTGGTTTTAATGATATTCAAAAAATTATCCTAGAACCAGCTTATGCCTCAACTGCTCAATTTGCCAATGCACTCGCATCCATTATTGCTTTTGGATTACCAAGTTTGGCCGTTGCCTTTTTTACCAAAGGAAAATTGGCGGAGAATATGGGCTTTACTCCGATAAAGCAGGTTCATCAAATTAGTTTAGTGGTATTTTTGGCTTTAGCTGGATTAATATTAAGTGGGGCTTTAGGAAGTTTAACAGAAAAAATACCAACTACCATTTCTTTTAAAAATTGGGCGGATGGATTAGAGGCGCAATATAAAAAAGCATTGTTATCTATGACCCAGATGCATTCTTTCATTGATTTGTTAGTTGCTTTATTGGCAGTAGCCATTGTTCCTGCTATTGTTGAAGAATTATATTTTAGAGGGGCGCTACAAAAAACTTTAACCGATTGGACCAGCAAGCCTTTTATATCCATCTTGGTTACTGCTTTGTTTTTTAGCGCCATTCACTTTTCTTATTTTGGATTTCTATCTCGTATGGCCTTGGGAATTTTATTAGGCTTTATTTATGAATTTACTAAAACCATTTGGTTACCCATTTTACTTCATTTTATTAATAATGGTATTGCTATAGTTACTTTATATGTTGTTAAAAATAATCCGGCTAGTATTGAAAAAACTTTAGATGAAAATTTGCCTATCTATTGGGGCTTGATTGCATTGGTTATTATTTATATACTATTAATTAATTTAAAAAAAATTAGCAACCATGCAGGATTGGAAAAAAGTATTTAGTAGCCAGCAATTAGCTCAGGCTTCTATGGTAGTGGGTATTTTAAATGAAAATGAAATACCTGCAAAGTCTATGAATAAAAAAGATTCTTCTTACGTTTTTTTAGGAGAAGTTGAAATATATGTACCTGCCCATTTATTTAGTGCTTCCATTGATTTAATTAATACCCTTCAACTAAATAACACTAATAGCTAGTTTATTTTTTAATTTAATTAATGAAAATATGAGTTTTAATTTTTCGGTATTTAAGGTAAGAGCCCTTTCTGCAATTGTTTTTGTAATAGTGATGATGAGCGGTTTATTTTGGAACCATTGGTCTTTTTTTGTTTTATTTTTTATTATTCAACTAGGTTGTCTTTATGAATATCAAAAATTAATTGCTTTAATAATTCCAGGTTATCAAAATATTTCAATTATTCATAAGTGGGGTTTATTATTACTCGGCTCCTTCCTTTTTATAGCCATCGGGCCAGATGATATTTTTATTAGTGGCATAAGTATACAAATTATTGGCAGTATTGCGCTACCATTTATCGTCGTAGTGATGATGTTCGCAGATTTTATGGGTAAACAATTTAAGTTTCAAAACTGGGCCTTATCTTTTGCTGGTTTAGTTTATATTCCCATGAGCTTGTCTTTATTTTTCTCATTAAAAAAAATCATGAGTCATACCTTTTTGGGCGACTTTGGTTTTGCCATTCCATTGGTTTTAATAGTTGCTATATGGGTCAATGATACAATGGCTTATATAGTGGGGTCGCTAATTGGAAAAACTCCTTTGTCGTCTATATCCCCTAATAAAACTTGGGAGGGAACCATTGCAGGGGTGATATTATCAGTCTTTGTGGTGACCAAGATAATGGGTAGATACCTTCCCATTCAAGAAAAAATTATTTTTATCATTAGCCTAACGGCTGCCATTGCAGGAACTTTTGGAGACTTAATTGAAAGTAAATTAAAAAGACTTGCTCAGGTAAAAGATAGTGGATCTATGATGCCTGGCCATGGTGGATTTTTAGATCGATTTGATTCTATTTTATTAGCTACTCCATTTGTTTGGTTAATTCTTCAATTTTTGTTGTAGATGGTTTACCTTCATGCTCAAAATTAAATTATGACTATACACAAAGAAGGAACGGTAACTATTTCTATCACTGCATTATTGGTTGGGGTATTAAATATTGCTAACTTCTCCTATTTATTTCCAATAAGTTCAGTAGTTGCTTGGATTATTTTTATTATTACGATTGCTTTTTTCCTATTTATTGTTTCTTTCTTTAGAATGCCCAGTAGAAATCTTACTTTAAATGAAGAAGTCATCATTGCACCTGCAGATGGTAAGGTAGTGGTGATTGAAGAGGTACAACCCGATGAATTTTATACAGAAAAAAGAATACAATTAAGTGTTTTTATGAGCCCGGCCAATGTGCATGTGAATAGATTGCCCGTGTCAGGAAAAATTATTTACAATAAGTACCACCCTGGTAAGTACTTAGTAGCTTGGCATCCTAAATCTTCAACGGATAATGAAAGATGGTCGGTAGTCATTGAAAATAAGAAAGGAAGTATTTTATGCAAACAGATAGCGGGCGCTTTGGCCAGAAGAATTTGCAATTATACAAAGGTTGATGATGAATTCACTCAAGGGGCTGAATATGGTTTTATAAAATTTGGTAGCAGGGTTGACTTACTATTACCTGTGAATGCAACCATTCATGCAAAAATAGGACAGGTTGTAAAAGGAGGAGTCACTATTCTTGCAGCTTGGTAAAACTTTCCTAACTATAATCGGACTAAAAAATAGTTGCTAACTCTTTTAAATGGCTTACCGTATAAGTAGCGGGTACGGTTGGTATTAGGTTTAAGTGATTCACAAATATAGAATCCATTCCAATATTAATGGCTCCTTGAATATCGGCACTTTCATTGTCACCAATCATAATACTGCTCTCTATGCTTGCATGGGCGCTTCTTAAAGCATATTCAAATATTTCTTTATGGGGCTTTAAGCTATTACTTGATTCAGAAGTGATTACTTCAATAAAGTAGTCTGATAGGTTTGAATTTTTTATTTTCTTCCATTGCACCAATTCAAATCCATTGGTAATTAAATGCATCTTATACCCTTTGTTCTTTAAGTATTCTAAAATTTCAATCGTATAAGGGAATAGATTTTTTTTATTAGGGAGGATGTCCAAATAGTCATGAGACATTTCTTTAGCTAAGGCCTCATCTGCAATTTTACAATCCAATAAACTCAAATAAATACGTTTCCACCTTAATTCTTCCTGTTTGATATAGCCTTTGGTATATCTATCCCACAATCGAAGATTGTGCATGCTATATTGAGTATAAAAAACATCAAAATCAGTTATTCCTTTTGATTCCAATTTGAATTTAATATGCAAGTCCCATAAAGTTTCCTTTGAATTTAATTCAAAATCCCAAATAGTGTGGTCAAGATCAAAAAACAAGTCTTTATAGGACATCAATAGCAAATTGTATTCAACGAATTTACAATTTTGCTCCTTATCTTTAATCTTTATTTAAATTATCAAATAATTATTCTATATGCAGGTTGTGATTACAGGGGCTTCTCAGGGAATTGGATATGCAATAGCTGAGGCTTTTGCACAAGCGGGGCATACTTTATTAATTTGTAGTAAAACGGAGCAGCATTTAAACAAGGCCAGTCTAGCACTTCAAACTAAGTATCCTGCTGCGACCATTCATAGTCAAGTTGCTGATTTATCTAAACTTGAAGCATGTCAAATATTTGGCCAATGGTGTCTTAGTTTTGGAACTCCTTCAATTTTAATTAACAATGCAGGTTTCTTTTTACCGGGTAATTTAATGGATGAAAAGGAGGGTGTCTTAGCATCGCAAATAGAAGCAAACTTATATTCCGCTTATCATACAACTCGTGCTTTATTGCCCTCGATGGTAAAATTGGGCTTTGGTCATATTTTTAATATTTGTTCTATTGCTTCATTGCAAGCTTATGCGCAAGGAGGGTCTTACAGTATTAGTAAATTTGCACTTGATGGATTCTCTAAAAATTTAAGAGCAGAATTAAAAGACAAAGGCATAAAAGTGACAAGCGTATATCCAGGTGCTACTTATACCAATAGTTGGTCTGGTAGTGGGGTAGATCCAAAAAGAATTATGGAAGTAGAAGACATTGCTAAAATGATTTATGCAGCAGCTCATTTAAGTCCTCAAGCTGTAGTAGAAGATATAGTAATGCGTCCACAATTAGGCGATTTATAAATTACCTATTGTAATTAATTTTACAGAAGTTCTGCGTCGTCTTCTAATTTTGGTAAAGTACTACCAAAGCTTTCTCTTGCTTTTTTGGTGGCAGCTAATCTTTCTAATACCACTTGTGCAATTAATCTTCCAGCATCTTCATTGGGATGCGCTTTTAAAATAGTTTTTAGTTTGGCTTCAGACACATCTATGCGATAAAGCAATTGAACTAATTTTGAAAAATCATTTTTAATTAACTCATTCATCAAGTTTTCTAAATCGAGCGTGGTTAATTTTTCAAGCGCTAATAAATTAATGTCCATATAATTAATTAAACTTTTCAATTACACCTAAACTAAAAAGGGCGAAGTCGTATTTAATTGGATCCTTTGGGTCCAAAGTTCGGCAATAGTTGGTTAATTCAATAGCGGCTTGCCAATCTGTTTGTTTTCGATCTAAAATGCCCAAGGACCTAGAGACCCTTGCTACATGAACATCTATGGGCATAATTAAATAAGCGGGTAGTATACTTTTCCAAATACCAAAGTCTACCCCTTGATTATCTTTACGCACCATCCATCGTAAAAACATATTTAATCTTTTACAGGTAGATCCAGCTAAAGGACTTGAAATATGTTTTTTGGTTCGAGTTGGGGCATCTTCCAACGAAAAAAAGAAGGACTGAAAATGAATGAGCGCATTTTCAACAGTGAACAATTCACTATTTTTAATTTCATTCGAAAAAAATGCAGATTCTAAACTTTCATTTTTTGAATAAAACTTTTTAAAAAATTCAATACAGTATAATAAGTCAGTATCATTGAATGTCCGATGTACAAATCCCATTAATGTTTTTAGCTCTTTATCTTGATGTTGTGTACAAAATGCATAGGGATCATTGTCCATTCTTTGCAGTAGCTCTTTGCTCTTATTAATAATAGTTGTACGATTGCCCCAAGAAAAGAGGGCAGAAAAAAAACCTGCTATTTCAATATCTTGTTTTTTTTTAAATAAATGTGGAATGCAAATGGGATCCCTTTCAATAAATTCAATGCGATTGTATTGTTTTACTTTTTGATCCAACATTTTTTGAATGGCCACATTCATTAACCAATGGATTGAGCTAAATCAGCTATTAAATCATCCGCATCTTCAATGCCTACGCTCAATCTAATAAGACCGTCTGATAAACCATTTGCAATTCTTTGTTCTCGTGGGATAGAAGCATGGGTCATGCTTGCAGGATGATTAATTAGCGATTCTACACCACCCAAACTCTCTGCTAATGAAAATATTTTTGTACTAGAAAGTACTTTGGTCGCTTCTGCTACCGTATCTATTTTTAAAGTAAAGCTCATCATACCTCCATAACCACGCATTTGTTTTTTTGCAATTTCATGGTTTGGATGATCTTCAAATCCACACCAATAAACTTTACCCACTTTTGGATGCTGCCTTAAATAGGCAGCCACTTTAATTCCATTTTCACAATGACGTTGCATTCTCACATGTAAAGTTTTGATACCCCTTAATACTAAAAAACAATCCTGTGGTCCCGGTACAGCACCAGTACTTTTTTGAATAAAATACAATTGATCTCTTAATGATTGGTCATTCAACACCAAGCAACCTTGTATAACATCACTATGACCACCTAAATATTTTGTGGCTGAATGCATTACTATAGTTGCTCCAAAGTCTAAAGGGTTTTGTAAATAGGGAGAAGCAAAAGTATTGTCTACACAGACGATACATTTTTGTTCAATTCCAATTTTTGAAACAGCAGCTATGTCGCTTATGTTCATCAATGGATTGGTAGGGGTTTCTAACCAAATTAATTTTGTCGCAGGAGTCATAGCCTTAGCTACATTAGATGCATCAGAAGTATCCACATAATTAAATTTGATTCCCATTTTTTCATACACTTTTGAGAACAACCTAAAAGTTCCACCATACATATCATGGGCAGCTACAACTTCATCTCCTGGAACAAGTAATCTCATGACGGCATCGGTTGCTGCAACACCACTTGCGAAAGCCAATCCAAATTTTCCATTTTCAATAACCGCAAAAGCCTCTTCTAAAGCGAATCGAGTTGGATTTTGACTTCTTGCATATTCATAACCTTTATGCACCCCAGGTGCAGATTGAACATAAGTGGAAGTTTGATAGATAGGGGTCATGATGGCACCTGTACTTGGATCGGGATGTGCCCCAGCGTGAATATATTTTGTAGCTAACTTCATAAATAAAATATTAGCTACAAAGATGCTACTTATTTGTTTAACTATGGAAGCTTGTTCCCATTTTTAAACATTCTATAAGAAAAAATAGTAGGTACTAACACCATTACAATTACGTTAGCAAAGAAGATAATAAAAGAAGGAATAGCGGATAATGATAGGCCCGCAATTACTTGAAGGCTACCACAGATTAACCAAACTTTCCCTGCCATTTTATGCGTTTCGTTCCAATTGTTTTCATTTTCTAGTGTCCACGGCAGTTTAAAACCAGCAACGTAGTTTTGACTAAACTTTGGGAAAAACCATCCTAGTATAGCAAAAGAAACGCCTAGTAATGGGAACAACGCTTTTTCGATAGGGAATCCAGGGTGAGCGGTTATATATAAAATAACCAAACTGATACAAGTCAAAAATAAGTTAGTCAATACCCCCATATTTTGGTAAAATAGGTCATCCGTTTGTTGGCTTCTTTTAGGATCAATTTTTTTAATATTTGCTAAAATAAAGTAGGTAAAAAGTCCAGCAAAAGCAATAATGGCTGGTCCTAAAAATAGACTATCCCGGCTTCCCCAGCCATCGGCCTCCCCTTTTATATTAAAGTGAATTGGAATAGTTTCAGGTAAGGTTGGGTATAAATAAATTGCATAAATAAAGGGAATACCTAATATTAATATAACAGCATATAAGGATACTTTCTTGTTTTCCATTAAGGTTGATTTATTTTATGAAATTAGCCATTTATTCAGATTCAGCAATAATATGGTATGTCCACAAAAAAATTTACTTTTGCTTCAAATTGAAAAAAATGAGCAAAGGTCCTATTTCCAAATTTGTAGAACATCATTATAGACATTTTAATGCAGCAGCTTTGGTGGATGCCGCCAAAGGATATGAAACCCATCTTTTAGAAGGGGGTAAGATGCTAGTTAGTTTAGCAGGTGCTATGAGTACGGCCGAATTGGGCATCAGCCTAGCAGAAATGATTCGTCAAGATAAAATTGCTATTATAAGTTGTACGGGTGCCAACCTCGAGGAAGATGTAATGAACTTAGTTGCGCATAGTCATTATAAAAGAGTGCCCAATTATCGCGATTTAACACCACAAGACGAGTGGGACTTATTAGAGAATCACTACAATCGTGTCACAGATACCTGTATTCCAGAAGAAGAAGCTTTTAGAAGGTTGCAAAAACATATTGTTAAATACTGGAAGTTAGCAGAATCAAAAGGAGAACGTTATTTCCCACATGAATTTATTTACCAAGTGGTATTAAGCGGTGAGTTAGAACAATATTATGAGATAGATCCTAAAGATAGTTGGATAGTGGCTGCTGCAAAGAAAAATATTCCAATAGTGGTTCCAGGTTGGGAAGATAGTACAACTGGAAATATATTTGCCAGTTATGTAATCAAAAATGAACTAAAAGCAGCTACAGTCAAAAGTGGTATTGAATACATGGTTCAATTAACGGAATGGTATCGTGCCAATAGTGGGGGCAAAGGGGTTGGATTTTTTCAAGTGGGGGGAGGGATTGCTGGTGATTTTCCAATTTGTGTGGTACCAATGATGTATCAAGATTTAGAATGGCATGACGTCCCTTTTTGGAGTTACTTTTGTCAAATAAGCGATAGTACTACTTCTTACGGTTCCTATTCAGGAGCGGTTCCCAATGAAAAAATTACCTGGGGAAAATTAGATATTCATACTCCTAAATATATTGTAGAAAGTGATGCCACCATTGTGGTGCCTTTGATTTTCGCTTATATACTAGGCCAATAAAGTCTAACGACCTTGCATATCCAAAGGCATATCTCTTTTTAACATTTCATCTTTCATTGCAATTTCCCAAGCAGTATTAAAAATGAAACGCACTCTTTTTTCCATTAAATCAAAATTAATTTTTTCGATGGTATCTGATGGTTGATGATAATCTTTATGAGTCCCATTAAAATAAAAAAGAACAGGTATCCCTTTTGCTGCAAAATTGTAATGGTCGCTGCGGTAGTAAAAACGATTAGGATCTTTTGGATCATTAAATGTTCTATCTAGTTCTAAATGACTTACTTCCTTGTTAATTTTATTGGTTATTATTTGTAAGTCACTACTAATTTTTTCTTCTCCAATAACGTAAACATAATTATTAGAATCGCCTTTGTAAGTAGGATCAATCCTACCTACCATGTCAATATTTAAATCGGCAGTAGTTTTTTCCAATGGAAAAACGGGGTGTTCTGAATAATATTTAGAGCCTAATAAACCTTTTTCTTCTCCGGATACATTCATAAATACGATATTTCTTTTTGGGATAAATCCATGTTTTGCAGCATTGGCAAAAGCCCCAGCCATCGCTACCACGCTAGCTGTTCCAGAACCATCATCATCTGCGCCATAATAAATTACCCCATTTTTAATGCCTTCGTGATCATAATGGCTAGTAATAAATAAATATTCGTCTGTTTTTTCTTTAGCTGGTAAATAGGTAATAACATTTGCACTTGGAATTTCTTTTGTTTGCTGATCAACTGTCCATTCTATATAACTAGTATACACCCCTTTTGGAAGCGCTTCCCATTCTTGTTCGGTATAGGCTTTACTACCCCCCACTAATTTACTTCCAAAACTTTTAGTTACTTTAAAATAAGCAATGCCATTTGGTTTAGCCGTTAATCTAGGTCTTCCAGTATTGATGCTTGAAACATTGGCCACTCCTTTAGCAATGACAATCATAGCTGCAGCGCCTAGTTTTTGCGCTGCCATTACTTTTCTTTGATTATTTTCTTCATTTTCTAGCGCAACAAGTATTTTACCTTTTACATCTAAGGTATTTTTTTCATTAAAATCTGCCCCCACAAAAATAACCGCATTCGTTTTCAAAGTATTAACTGGTAAATAGGCGCTGTTAATCCAATAATCCTCATCTAAGGTAGCTAGCTCGCCATTAATTTTTAATTCAGATTTATTCACTACATCTTGATACAAAGTAAAAGGCAATTTATAATTGCCATTAAATCCTGGCTTTAAATTAAATTTTCTGTATTGACTTATTAAATAGGCAGCTGCTTTTCTTTCTCCTTCTGTTCCAGTCTCTCTTCCTTCCATTTCCGCACTAGCAATAACACTCAAGTGTTCCTTTAAGCCAGCAGCAGTGATGGCTTTAGAGGCGGTTTCTCTATCTATATTTTGTGCTTGAGTTAAGCCACTTGTAAGTAAAAGAGTAAATAATAATAATTTATGCATGAGGATTAATTTATTTTATAAAAATATATATTATTAAATAGTTTATTGCTTTTTAGCAAGTAATTTTATCAATTCTATTTTGATGTCTACCGCCTTCAAAAGGAGTTGTCATAAATTTTTCAATCATTTCTTTGGCCAAGTCTATACCAACAAACCTAGCTGGAATGCATATGATATTGGCGTTGTTGTGCAATCGAACCAATTCAGCTACTTCAATTTGCCAACACAATCCTGCTCTAATTCCAGCATGTTTATTAGCTGTCATAGCAACCCCATTGGCACTACCACAAAATAATATACCAAAGCAGGCTTCATTATTTTCTACGCTACTTGCAGTAGGATGTGCAAAATCTGGATAATCTACTGAGGCACTTGTTTCTGTTCCAAAATCTTTAACAGTAAACCCTTTTTCTTCTAACCAAGTTTTGATGGTATTTTTATAATCAACGCCAGCATGGTCAGCCCCCAACGCAATGGCTTTATTTTTATCAAAAACAAATGACATAGCTTATTTTTTTACTTGTATACAATATCAACAATTATTCTATTTTTTAGGATTCTTTTTTAATCCCATTCTTCTTCTGATTTCTTAACAGACTTATGCGCCCATCTAGAAACAAAGATGCTAAATTCAAATAAAGTATATAGCGGAATAAATACGATTGTTTGACTGTACCAATCAGGGCTTGGCGTAATAAAAGCCGATACAAACAATATAATAACTACTGCGTATTTACGTGTTGTAGATAAAAACTTAGGAGTAATTAGTCCTATTTTAGTTAATAAAAAAACAATAACTGGTAATTCAAATGCAATACCACATCCTAAAATTAAATTGGTCAGATTGTCTAAATAATCTGCAAAAGTTGGGATGGTGGTGATAGCACCTTTAGATCCTAATTGAAAACTTGCTAAGAAATTAAATGTGAATGGACCCAATACAAAAAATCCAAAAGCAGCACCCATGAAAAAAAAGAAGGATACCCAAAAAATCATAAACCTCGTATTTTTTACTTCCTTTTCTTTTAAAGCAGGCTTTACAAATGCCCATATTTGAAAAAATATGTAAGGGAAAGCAATAATTACTCCACCTACAAATGCCATACTAATACTACTCAGAAATTGACCTCCAAAAGTGGTGCTTTGCAAGGATACTTTTACTGGGGGCATACAAAGGGAATCACCTAAGTGTAACCAATGACTTAAATTGCAAAAAGCTTTATAAGTTATAAAATCGGAATTTAAAGGACCTGTAATAACGTTGTCCATGATCCAATCTCTATAGATAAATATAACGATCGAAGTTATTAAGACTGAGGATAAAGAACGCACAATGGTGCCTCTTAATACTTCAAGATGATCGATGAAAGACATCTCTGAATCATCATTTTTTTTAAATCGGTCAAATAGTGCCATGAATTGTTTTCAATGAATGATAAAGTTAAGGTTTATAAGGGAAAACAGGAGGCCAAAATTAGAAAAATATTAGCGAATGGATATTTTAACCTTTTCAATACGGGTAGTACTTACAGCCAATATTTCGGCATCGAAATGTATCAAATGGATGATTGTTCTGAGCTTAGGGATAGACCCATATTTATGAATTAAATACCCACTTAAAGTTTCAGCTGTATCTGCAGAAAAATCTATGGCATATTTCTCATAAAGGTAATCTAGCTCTAAGCGTCCGCTAAATATAAACTCGGAGTCGGAAAGCTTTTTTTCTATTAAATCTTGTTCATCATATTCATCTTCTATTTCTCCAAAAATCTCTTCCAAAACATCTTCCATAGTTACAATACCTGCAGTACCTCCAAACTCATCCACCACCCATGCGATACTTTTTCTTTTTTTTGAAAATAAACTTATTAAATCTGCAGCATTCATACTTTCGGTTACTAAAAGAATAGGGTGTATAATTGCAGCTATATTTTTCGGTTTTTTAAACAAATCTAGTTGATGTACATAACCAACAATATTGTCTAAAGTGTCTTCGTAAACAATTAACTTACTTAGTTTTGTTTCTACAAAAAAAGCGGTTAATTCTTCAATGCTTGTTAAAAGTTCAACGCCAATAATTTCCGTTCTAGGGACCAAGCATTCTCTAATTTTAATATCGGGTAAGCTTAATGCATTTTCAAATAAATCTGTATTTAAGTCCTGCTGCTCTTGTTGTTGTTTTGTTTGTTGAAAAAAATGAGCTAAATCAACTTTTGTAAATGCCTCTTTTTTATTACTGATTTGAACTTTTAAAAAGGTACGTAAAACCCATTGTGCTAAATTGACTAATAAAATAGTAATGGGTCTAAATAACAAATGAAAAAAATGCGCTATTGGGGCGAAGGAAGAAATCATGGACACAGCCCTTGCTTTAAATATGGCTTTGGGTACGAGTTCTCCAATTAGCAATATAACTAGGGTAGACAAAACCGTATTAAAGAGCAATAGGGAATAGGAACCTAAATGTAATTTATTCCAAAATAATTCATCCAAAGTTTGTTCAAACAAAATACCAAATACAACTAAGGAAATATTTAAACCGATTAAACAAGTTCCAATAAATTGAGTGGGTGCTTGCAAAAATTTTGTAATTATTTTTCCAGCTCTATTTCCTTGCTTCTTTTTTAATTCTAAGCTCAATCGGTTGGCACTAACAAAACCAATTTCATAACCAGAAAAAAAGCCAATTAAAATAAGTGATGCTATTATACCGAAAATCATAATTTAAATTTATTAAATATAATTCTTCTTATTACCATTCAGGCAATTTAGGTTTTGTTTCTACAATTCCTTCAATTTGTTCCATAATTTCTGGTGTAAGTAATATGGCTGTATCTAAAGCGGTTAAGTTGTCAATCAATTGAGCTTTATTCGTAGCACCTAAAATAGCGGTTGTTACATTTTTATTCTTAATACACCAAGCAATACTCAACGAAGCGGTACTTACTTTTAATGCCTTAGCAATAGCACCCAGTTGTTGAACTCTTTGTATTTTATCTTGCATCAACCAACGATCTCTTAGCCATTCATAACCTTCAATGTGAAAGCGCGCGCCTTCTGGGATGCCATCATTGTATTTACCAGTTAATAAGCCTGCTGCCAAAGGGCTCCAAATAGTGGTACCCATTCCAATATTTTTGAATATTTCTAAATATTCATTTTCTATTTTTTCACGCTCAAATAAATTATACTGAGGCTGTTCTACAGATGGGCCAATTAAATGAAAGGCTGCCGCTATTCGGTGGGCTTCCATTATTTCAACACCACTCCATTCACTAGTTCCCCAATATAAAATTTTACCTTGTTGAATTAAGGTATTCATAGTTCGAACTACTTCTTCGATAGGGGTTGATTTATCAGGACGATGGCAGTAATACAAATCAAGGTAATCGGTCTGCAATCTTTTTAAAGCTTCATGACAGGCTTCTGTTAGATGTTTTCTACTTAACCCTGTTTGATTGGGTTTGTTTTCTTTACCCCTCCATCCAAAATAAGCTTTAGAGGAAAGTACGATAGAAGTTCTGTCCCAGTGCTTATTGCTTAATACACGCCCCATCATTTTTTCACTCTCTCCTAATGCATATACTTCTGCGTTGTCAAAAAAGTTAACACCCGCATCATATGCGATACCCATTAACTCATCGGCAATACGGTCATCGATTTGCTTGTGAAAGGTTACCCAACTTCCAAAACTTAATGTACTAAGTTGTAAGCCGGTTTCCCCCATTTTTCTAAATTCCATTTTTAATTATTTTTTTGGGTTTAAACCACTCGTGTCAGAAATAATTGCATAACTGTTCGATTGTGGTTTAAAAATATGAATATCTGTTAAATTTTGATTGGCTTCAAACCCTTTTCCATAAATTTTTGCAATAGGATTATGTTGCTTTACTATTACATCCTTGTCCGTACTAAATTTACTTGTATTTTGATCCCAATACATTTCTTTACTCCACAAGGTGTCCCCTAGCACATTATATACGACCACATCGTCTCTTAAAAAAACGGTGCTTTCGTTTTCAATATAGTGCGCATATTTAGCGGACAATTTACTTTCTATATTTAAGTTGTCTTTGTAAAAATCTACATTAATTGAATTTGGAAATTCTACTCTCCTTCCATTATCCTTTAAATATTTTTTCATTAGTGGCGCAGTAAGTTTGGCACTAATTTTACCATCTGTACTTAAATAGATTGCAACCCCTTTCCCTATATCTATCCCATCTTCTTTAGCGCCTAATGCTTTTACTTCATTCACATTATTTTCACAGGACAACATAAAAAAGCAGCTACCCAACCAAGCAACTGCTAATCTAATAATTTTATGAAAATATTTATTAATCATATTTGCGTTTATTAAACCAAATGTCACTTAGACTATAGCCTACTGAGCACTGGAAAAAGCCCTCTTTATAATTATTTACGTTAGTACCTCTTTGTCCAATTTGTAATGCTAAATTCAACAAACTATATTGATTGTCGTAAGAGCGATATTTTCTTATAGGTAAAGACAAGCCCGTTGTAAAAGCAGATACGTTTAATCCTTTGTTGTCTACATTGATATAATCTTTACCAGTATAGAAACCAAGTCTATAGGTTACAGCTGACCAATAATTTTGAAAATCAAAAGCATTAGGACAAAATTGAGCAGCTAGTCTAATCATCCAAGCATTAGACAAAGCATCTTGCTGTCCATAAAAACTATAGTTATTTTTCCAAGCTCTACTTGAATATTCTATCCCTACTACCCATTGGTCATAAGCTCCTCTATTACTTATTTCCTTTTTATGTAAAGCAAAACCGACCGTATAAAGTGCAGGGATTACAATTTTTCCTGGATTGTTTAAACTGAATAAAACGGTATCTAAATTGTTTTCGGTGGTACTTGAATAACTTCCAGTAGTCCGAAGGCTATCTAGTTTTCCACTCAAGGATTGATTCAATGTAGTAGTGGCACCGATACTAATTGAATATTCAGTTCTTTCATTAAGTTTCGTGCGTTTTATAATGTGTATAGGAAATTCACTTTGTACACCAAGATGAAAAAAGGCACCTCCAAATGAGGTATTGGTATTTGATAAAGATTGATAAAAATAGGTTGAGTCTGGATTGTATTGAAAAGATTTAATATTTTGAATTTTTTTTCTTCCAAAATTATACCCTGTATTAAAACCAAGACTCAGGTATTTCCATGTTTTTCCAAAACCAATGAATGCTTGATTAAGACCACCTTGTCCTAAATAATTATTGAGTACCGAATCTCCACTAGGAACTAATTTTAATTCGCTCAAAGAGTAATTAATTTCAGTTAAAGGCCTTAGTCCAAAAGCCATTCCAATTTTTTTAACTTTGCTAATAGGTACACCAATAGCAAGATAGTTTGGAACAAGGTAGGCTGAATTGTAACGTGCAACTGGACTGGTACTCTTTAAGGCATTGCTTGTATAACTAATGCCTAAATCGAAGGTGGTCATAAAAATTGAACCATAAGTAGCAGGATTGTTGATATTGATACTTTGGCCGAAATTACTATTCATGCTTGGCGTATAAGCGGCTGAAAAACCACCCATTGCTTGGCTATTTACGTTTTGATTGTTTAATACTTCATTGCCCAATCCATACCTGGAAAATGGAGAATTGATTTGGGCTTGGGTTGGGGTTATAAAACAAACTAAACCTAAGAAAGGGATTAACCTAATTATTTTTTTCGCAAATAGCATACAGTCCTTTAAATGTTAAATTTTCGTCGGCAAATATCCTCTTTTTTAAGTGAGGTACAAAATAACAAATGTCCCCCCCGGTTAATAGCACGTTAAATTTGGCATATTTCTCCTCATAGGCACCAATAATCCCATCAATTTCGGCGGCCATACCTAAAATAACCCCACTTAATAAGTTGGTTTTGGTGTCATAGCCCACTAGGGGGAAATCGTTAGAAGGTTCAATTAAGGGCAATAAGGCGGTATATTCATGCATTGATTTAAATCGCATGGACATGCCTGGTGAAATGCTTCCTCCTAAAAAAGCGGCCTCTATGTTGACAAAATTATAGGTGATACAAGTGCCCAAGGAAATGATTAGGTTGTGTTGATTTGGAAATTTTGCTACAGCAGCAGCAGCCATAGCCAATCTATCTGCTCCAATGGTTTCTGGCTTACCTACTGGGGTAGTAAAATTTAATTGGGTGTTAGGTCCCAATAAGTGAAATTTTGAACCCTTGGCCAATAAATCATCGATTGCTTGGTCATGATGTATAACAGAGGAAAGAATTGTTTTTTCGGGATGGAATTCGTTTAATAAAGTTTCTATTTCTTGACAAGATCCGTTTTCTAGGATACGAATCAATTCCAGCTCCTTATTTTTAAAAATAGCAGCCTTTAATCTGGTGTTTCCAAAATCAAAACAAATGCTGGTTGACATATAGGTACTTGTTGTCCAAAAATAATCTCTTTGTAGCAAACTTTACTTAAAACAATAGGCAAGTTGCAAAAGTTTTCGGTTATTTGATGTAGAAAATAATTGTTCATGAAAATTGCAGGCTTTACCATAATAAAAAATGCGGTAACAAACGATTTCCCTATCGTGGAAGCGATACGTTCTATTTTACCAGTAGTAGATGAAATGATTGTTTTAATTGGAGATTCTACCGATGAAACCTTAGCTTTAATCGAATCTATTGGAGATCCAAAAATAAAAATTCATCATTCGGTTTGGGACAAGCACCTAAGAAAAGGCGGTAAAGTACTGGCAGTTGAAACAGACAAAGCTTTTCAATTAATTGATGATTCATTTGATTGGGCATTTTATATTCAAGGCGATGAAGTGATTCATGAAAAGTATTATCCCGCTATTCGGGCAGCATGTGAACAATATGCTTTTGATAAAAAGGTACAAGGCCTATTGTTCAGATACAAACATTTTTATGGAACCTATGATTATGTGGGGGATAGTAGAAAATGGTATGCGCATGAAATTAGAATTATTAGAAATAATAAAATTATCTCCGCCTATAGAGATGCCCAAGGGTTTAGAATTGGCAAAACTAAATTGCCTGTTGCGCTTGTGGATGCAACGGTATACCATTACGGGTGGGTAAAAAGTCCAGAACAAATGCGTAAAAAGCAGAAAGAAAGCAGTCAGTTTTGGAATGATGATATTCAATTGGAAAAAATGAAGTCCGACCCAGACTATTATGATTTTTCGGGATACGATTCATTAGAAAAATTTTTAGGAACACATCCTAATGTGATGCTAGATCGTATTAATAGAAAAAATTGGGTTATTGATTTGGATATTACTAAAAAGAAATTTACTCTAAAGAATAAAGTGTTGTATTATTTTGAAAAATTTACGGGAATTCGCCCATTTGATTTTAGAAATTATAAAATCATCAGAAAATAATGATTCATTCCATTGCCAATATTAAAAAGGGTGTTGCCAATGGTGATTTTTTATTTTTGTCAAAAACTATTTCTTCGATTGAAAATAAGGAGGAGGGGGTGAATTTTTTTTTAGAAAGTTTACAACCCTATGCGGTACCCTTAATAGGGGTCACAGGCCCTCCTGGTGCCGGCAAAAGCACCCTCATTTCCTGTTTGATAGCACATTGGGTGCAACAGGGGAAAAAAGTAGCAATCCTTTCGGTAGATCCTTCTTCCCCTTTTCATAAAGGCGCCTTACTTGGAGATCGCATTAGATTAAAAGATTGGTATACGAATCCAAATGTATTTATAAGGTCCTTGGCAACAAGGGGTCATTTGGGAGGTTTAATGAATGGGATGATTGAGTTAAGTACTTTATTACAATCCGTTGGCTTTGATATTATTTTAATTGAAACAGTGGGTGTAGGACAATCAGAAGTTGAAATTGCAGGTTTAGCGGACACCACCCTAGTGGTGCTTGTCCCAGAAGCAGGGGATGAAGTTCAAATGATGAAGTCGGGTTTAATGGAGATTGCTGATATTTTTGTAGTAAATAAAAGTGATCGTCCTGATGCAGCTGCATTTACTAATCATTTATTGCATAGCATGCGGGAAGGTATAGGAGATGCAACTATTATTCCAGTGATAAAAACAATTGCTACACAACATTTTGGTATAGAAGAATTAGCTGCTGCAATTACAGCGCTACAATCACAAGGATTATCCAGTGCTAGGAAAAAACAATTATTAATTTCAAAATTGTATCAAATTATCACAGCACATCAAATGCAAGCGTTGAATCATACACTTATTGAACAAAACTTAGACATTGAAATGAACACTCCTCATTTTAATATATTCAGTTTCTCAAGAAAATATTATAAATAATTATACTATCTTTAGTAAACATTAAAACACCATCATGTTTAATTATTTAAAGAATTCATTTGCGCGTAAAATTGCAAGAAGGGTCACTAAAGAATATCCCCCCATCATAGCTCATTTACAAATGAAAAAATACGGTGACATAGATTTTGCCAATTGGTCAAGTCCTTTAGCCCCTAAAATTATTTTGAATGAGGAAACGGTTGCCTTTTTTAATCAATTTATAAAAGCGGGTGATTTAGCGATAGACATTGGGGCTAATATTGGCGATACCACCGTGCCTATGGCTTTATGTACCGGGATGACAGGAATCACTATTGGTTTTGATCCGAATCCTTATGTCTTTAAAATTTTAGAAACGAATGCTTCTTTAAATAAGGACAAATATGTAATTCATCCACATCGATGTGCAATTTCAGCGACACCTCAATCTTATTATTATATATCTTCCGAAGCATCCTTTGGCAATGGAGCAATATCAGAAACAAGAGATAGTAAACATGGTAAATTTATTTATGATGGGAAAGTGGAAGGGATTCACTTGAAAACATTTTTAGAAACGAAGTATGCTTCTATGATTCATAAGCTCTCCTTTATAAAAATTGATACGGAGGGCTATGATAAAGAAATTATTAAATCTATTTCAGATTTAATTCAAGCGTATAAGCCAGTAATTGTTGCAGAAAGTTTTGGGAAGGCAAGCGATGCGTCTAAAGTTGAATTGTTTGAAGTCATCAAAAATAATGGGTATGACATTTTCTATTTTGCGGACTTTGATATTAATGCAACCGTGATTGAATTGAAAGTGGCTGATGAGCTAGTAAAGTATAGTCAAACCGTTAATGTATACGCAATACCAAAAAAGTAATTATTTTATTCATCAAAAATAATTTCTCCTTTATTAATAGAATTTTTTAAATAGGCGAATTCGCCTACATCACTTTTACTGTATTTATAGACGTTATGTAAAAGCTTAATTTGTTCAATAACTTCCCTAATTTGAAATTATTGTTTTTCCTGTTTCCACCATTTAATGGCAACATAGCCAATAATGGCAAAAGGCATTGCTGCTAAATAAATAATGCCCGCATTAAACCCTTTTCCTGCTTCTTGGCCAATTTGAGTCACAGTTTTGGTACAAATAGAACATTGTGCCATTGCAGTTGCAACTAATAATTGTGACAATAGTAAAAACGAAATACGTTTCATATAACTATGCTTTAAATATTGGTAGTTCATCAAACTTAAATAAAAGGGGTAATAAAAAAACCCCGATTAACTGGGGGTCTTTATTACAAAGTATTATGCTTTTTCTTTGGTTGCTTTTTCAGCTTTAGCTGGTTTAGTAGCTTTTTCAACTTTAGCGGCCGCTGCTTTAGCACCTTTAGTAGCCACTTTATGTGGTCTACTTTTGCCAAAAGAACCTAAAAATCTTTTTCCTTTAGCTGTTTTTTTATCTCCTCTTCCCATGTTCTTATTTTTATTATTTGATGATTGAATTGCAAAAATAAAAAAACCCCCGCACATACGAGGGTTTTATTTCAAAATCTTAGTATTAAGCTCTTTTTAGCGCAAAAACTACAATTTGCCACTTAATTCTTTACCAGCTTTAAATTTAGCCACTTTTTTAGCTTTGATTTTGATAGCAGCTCCAGTTTGAGGGTTACGGCCCATACGAGCAGCACGTTTAGAAACTGAAAAAGTACCAAATCCCACTAAAGTTACTTTATCCCCTTTTTTCAAGGCTTTAGTAACTGCTTCGATAAATGCATCGACAGCTGCATTTGCTTGTGTTTTTGCGATCTCTGCATTGTCAGCAATGTGAGCGATCAATTCTGCTTTGTTCATAGATGTGTTTTTTATAAGTTTAAAACGATGTAACAAATTTATTAGGTTTTATCAATTGAAAAAATATTTTTTTGAAAAATTATTTTTATCATTCCTTTGAAACGCTTAAATAGTAAGGATTTCATCAAAAATCTTGAAAATGGTCCATTGAAGTGATTGGTATGAATAGCAATAAAACCCATGCTGCTATTGAGTTTTGTAGAATATTGGCTAAGACATAGACTAGTGGCGGTTTTCCTAACTTTAAACTATCCACAATCAATTCACAATTTGCATTTGGGTACAAAAATAGAAGCATTTTTCAGCCCATATCTGTTTTACTTCCTCTAGGTGCCTTGTGGCATACAATTCATGGTAGGCTTGCAATTGGTCTAGGTGGGGGGTAAAAAGTTGAATCGTATAAGTGGGTTCTTGATTGGAAGTTAACATTAATTGATACCATTTTATTTCTTCAAAACATTTCGTAGATTCAATCATTGGAATAAAGGTTTGTTTCATCCATTTTTTCCAGGACAATTCAACCAATTCATTTATTTGGAAACTAATATTGTATACCCGCATGATTTATTTTTTTAATTCTAATAGGATGGGGCAGTGGTCACTGTGTTTTACCAAGGGTAGTATTGTAGCCTCTTTGATGAAAGGCAATAAAGACTCAGTGGTGCATAAATAATCAATTCTCCAACCTTTATTTTGTAATCGTACTGAAGGAAAACGTTGACTCCACCAGGAATACGCCCCTTGACTATCTGGATGTAGTTGTCTAAAACTGTCTATCCAACCGTTGTTTAACAATTGGTCCATCCAATCTCTTTCTTCAGGCAAAAATCCAGATGATTTCTTATTCCCTTTAGGATCATGAATGTCTATTGCTTGATAAGCAATATTGTAATCACCTGCTATAATTATATTTGCACGTGTTTTTTTTAAATTTTGGATATAGATATAAAATTCTTTTAGCCATTGATATTTATATGTTTGCCTTTCTTCTCCGCTGGTACCAGATGGGAAATAGGCATTTACAATAGTTACCTCACCAAGGTCAATACTCACTACGCGTCCTTCCGCATCACTCATTGCATACCCGTTGCCGTACTTAATTAAATCCGGTTTTATTTTGCTAAAAATGGCCACTCCACTATACCCTTTTTTTTGCGCAGCAAACCATGCAACATGGTAACCCAATGAAGTAAATAAAGTAATATCAATAGCTGATTCGGAGGCTTTCGTTTCCTGTACACAAAGCACATCCACTGGATTTTCTATTAACCAAGAGATCAACCCTTTTTTAAGTGCTGCCCTAATTCCATTTAAATTATAACTAACTATGCGCATTTTTATACTTATTAAGAAGCGTTTTGGAATATTTCACAATAGGCAATAAGTAATAATAAATTTAAAATGGTTGCGGGCATATTTTTATCTACTAATACCATTTGAGTTGGTCTTTTATCACCACCCACCACCATGATTATTTTATCATCTAAGCTGATTGTTTTTAAATTATTTTCATAATCAACTTTTATTGAAAATGAGTGCTCTAAAATTTTTCCCTCGATAACTCTTGAATGAACAATAGGTTGTTTTGGATAAAAAGTGCCTAAAGTAAAGGTCTTGCTAGAGTCATATCCATTGTATATGATATCTGGGTAAAAGTATTTGTCGGGCTCTGTTCTATTTTCTTTCACTATAAAATTCCCAATTTTATTTTTACCATCATAGATAGCATGAATACTATCATTTAGAAATTCAATATTATTTTTCTTTTCATCTTCATTGTTTAATGGGGAACCATTAAATTCAATGTATGCTTTAATAGAGTAATCAATATTGTCATTGACATTTCTTAAAGGTTGAATTACTTGATAATATTCTTTGTTATTAAAACCTGACCTAGTCTTTCTAATTAAATCAATTGCTTCTTTAAAAGGGTTGTCAAGGGATTTATCTTTTGCATTAATCTTATTTAAAATGGCTTCTGGAGTTCTTAACAACTGAACATGGCCATTTATACGGTAAGAAATAAATTGCTTAACGGTATCAAATAAAATTCTTGTTTGATTGTGAAGGATAGGCATCCAATAATTATCAGTTGCATAAGCAATGGGTGTTTTGGCCTCCATAAAATCCATATTTTCCATTTGAGGAGACATATAACCAACTCCTTTTGCAATGGCTTGGTAAATATTGCTAGGTACCGTTCCTGTAGTTATTATTTCTTGACCCATGCCCAAGGCATGTATTGGCGTAATGGCAATAAGCATCGTCTTTCCAAACACCTTTTCTTGCTTTGAATCATATATATTACAGGAAATATACCAGATAGAATGAACGCTGTCCTGCTTGGATTCGGGTAAGCTTACCCATTTATTTCTGTATACAAATTCAGGGAGCATTTCATATAATTCTAAGTATGCATGAAATGGGTAGGACCTACTTTGAGACCAATCAACCACTATTTTACCTAATTGGCTTTGTTTTTTTAATGCTGTATTAGCTGGTTGAATACTTGTTTCACGTTGTAATTGCAATTTAGCAAACAGTCCGGTGTCCAATGCATTTAAAATGGGTGTAATATTGGGAGGCAGATGCCAATAACTAGCGGTAGGATTAATGGTGGAATAGGTTTGGATTTGTTCCAATACTACTTTATTTTGGCCATAGCAAAAAAATACCATTGTTTGAAAAAGGCATACAAGAAAAAAAATAGGGGTGCGTTTCATAATCGACAACAATTACCTTTCAAATTTAACTCATTTAATGTACTCGGCTAAATTAATTTATTCTAACTTCATAAAATTCAATTTAATCTATCAACTAATTAAAGATGTCTTCTAAACTTAATGAGCGTATCATTCCTGCTATCAAGCAGTTTGATTTAGAAGGACCTAAACCGAGGGTCAATGAGTTTCTATTTGCATTTAAAATATTTATTCAATTTATAAAAGGGTTTCGAACCCTTCATTTTGTTGGTCCTAGTATTACTGTATTTGGATCTGCTCGATTTAAAGAAGATAATCCCTATTATATTAAAGCACGAGAAATAGGAAAGCGTATTGCAGGACTTGGCTTTACTACCATGACAGGAGGAGGTCCAGGTATTATGGAAGCAGCCAATAGAGGGGCTTTTGAAAATGGAGGTACTTCTGTTGGATGCAATATTAAATTACCTTATGAACAACGTATCAATCCTTACACCCAAATCTCACTTACTTTTAATTATTTTTTTATTCGTAAAGTTTTATTGGTAAAGTATTCATATGCTTTTATTATCATGCCCGGAGGATTCGGTACCCAGGATGAATTTTTTGAAACATTGACATTGGCTCAAACCAAGGTGATTAATGACTTTCCAATAGTAGTAATGGGTAAAGAATATTACAAGCCATTTCATCATTGGATGGATCATATGATTGCCGAAGGGACCATTGACCCTGCGGATAAAAAATTTATGTTATTTACTGATAGCGTTGAGGAAGCGATAGAACACATTAGTAAATATGTGCACAAAAATTATGTGGTTAAACCACGTAAACGTTTATGGTGGTTGTTGGAGAAAGTATAAAATTTTTTCTCTAGTCTATGACAGGTTGCAACCATCTAGTAATATATTCCAATGGCTTGTTTTTTCTTTGAGCGTAATCAATCACTTGATCTTGCGTAATTTTACCTAAACCAAAATACTGACTTGCCGGATTGGCAAAATACCAACCACATACACTGGATGCCGGGTACATGGCTAAACTTTCTGTTAAACTAATACCTGTATTTTTTTCGGCCTCTAATAAATTGAATAATGTATATTTTTCAGTATGGTCAGGACAAGCAGGATAACCAGGTGCAGGACGAATTCCAACATATTGCTCATTAATCAAAGATTCGTTGTTCAATTCTTCATTGGCTGCATAACCCCAATATTCTTTTCTTGTTTTTGCGTGTAAATATTCTGCAAATGCTTCAGCAAATCTATCTGCCAAAGCTTGTAAAATAATTTTATTATAATCATCTAAGTTTTCTTCAAACTTTTTAATATGCTTTTCAATACCATGAATAGTTACCGCAAATGCTCCAATAAAATCTTTTTTATTTTCTGATGCAGGGCAAATAAAATCGGCTAAAGAATAGTTAGGTTGCCCCGCTGTTTTTTTAGCTTGCTGCCTTAAAAAATGTAAAGCTACTTTTTCTTTTCCGTTAGTAACCATGACCATATCGTCTTTTGATTCAGCAGGCCAAAATCCAATAACTCCTTTTGCGGTTAACCAATTTTCTTTAATAATTTGAGTTAATAATTTATTGGCATCATCGTATAACTTAGCAGCTACTTCTCCTACTAAAACATCACTTAAGATGGCTGGAAAATTTCCATGTAATTCCCAAGCTATGAAAAATGGTTTCCAATCTATATAATCTACTAATACGGATAAATCAGTAATTTCAATCGCTTTATTCCCTGTAAAGGAAGGAGCAGTTACAGAAAAGTCATTCCAATCAATGATGGCTTTATTTTTTAAAGCTGCTTCATAACTTAATGATTGCCTGATTGTTTTTTTATTGTCAAAGTCTGATTTTAACTGTACGTAAGATGCTTCTAATTCTTTTAGAAAAGGTATTTTTTGCTCTTTATTTAAAAGTGAACTGGCTACCGTAACACTTCTTGATGCATCCAAAACATGCACCACTCCATTGTCAAATTCAGGTGCAATTTTTACTGCTGTATGCATTCTTGAAGTAGTCGCACCCCCCAAAATTAATGGAATGGTCATACCTCTTCTTTTCATTTCTTTTGCAATATGAACCATCTCGTCTAGAGAAGGAGTGATTAATCCACTTAATCCAATAATATCCACTTCTTGCTTTTGCGCTTCTGCTAAAATTTTATCAGCAGACACCATCACTCCTAAGTCAATAATCTCATATCCATTACAACCTAACACCACTCCTACGATATTTTTACCTATATCATGTACATCTCCCTTAACCGTGGCCAACAATATTTTAGCTGGCCCTTTGTTTACCCCATTTGGATGAATAGAAGCTAATTTTTTTCTTTCTTTTTCTGCCTCAATATAAGGGGTTAAAACGGCTACACTTTTTTTCATTACTCTTGCACTTTTAACTACTTGGGGTAAAAACATTTTTCCAGAACCAAATAAATCACCTACTTGATTCATACCCGCCATTAAAGGCCCTTCGATTACTTCTAAAGGTTCGCTATATTTTAATCTTGCTTCTTCTGTATCCGCTTCAATAAAATCGGTAATACCATTAATTAAAGAATGAGCCAATCTTTGTTCTACCGATTCACTACGCCAAGCTAATTTTTTCTTTTGTTCTTCACTCGCTTCTACTTCGTTTTGATCTTTTGCTTTTACTGTTTCAGCAAAATTTATCAAAGCTTCCGTAGCTTGATTGGTGTTGTTGTTTCTATTTAAAATTACATCCTCACATAAATTACGCAAAACAGGGTCTATTTCATCATAGATTTCCAATTGACCCGCATTTACAATTCCCATATCCATTCCCGCTTTAATCGCATGATATAGGAATACTGCATGGATGGCTTCCCTTACCACCTCATTGCCTCTATAGGAAAAAGATACATTTGAAACACCACCACTTACTTTTGCTAAAGGCATTTTTTGTTTAATGATGCGGGTTGCTTCAATAAAATCGACTGCATAATTATTATGCTCTTCAATACCAGTAGCTACTGCAAAAATATTGGGATCGAAAATAATATCTTGTGGATCAAATCCTACTTGATCTACTAAAATTTTATAAGCACGACTGCAAATTTCAACTTTTCTATCTTTAGTGTCTGCTTGACCCACTTCATCAAACGCCATTACTATAACGGCTGCACCATACGCTTTACAAATATGAGCTTGTTCAATAAATTTAGCTTCGCCTTCCTTCATGGAAATAGAATTTACTATGCATTTCCCTTGAACACACTTTAAACCTGCTTCAATAATTTCAAATTTTGAACTATCAATCATAATTGGAATACGCGCAATATCTGGTTCAGATTGTAGCAAATTTAAAAAAGTCGTCATTGCTTTCACGCCTTCTAATAAAGCATCATCCATGTTTACGTCTATAATTTGTGCCCCACTTTCTACTTGTTGACGTGCTACAGATAAAGCTTCTTCATATTTATTATCACGAATTAGTCGTGCAAATTTTTTAGATCCTGTAACATTGGTTCTTTCTCCAACGTTCACAAAATTCGTTTCTGGGCGTATCACCAAAGGTTCTAATCCGGCTAACCTCAAAAATGGTTTTATGTGTATTATTTCCTCGCTCATGATGTTAAATAGTTGTGTCTAAAATAGGTAAGGTTCTTGGCTTAATATTTTTTACATTATCTGCCATTTGTTTGATGTGATCAGGAGTAGTTCCGCAACAGCCTCCAACAATATTTACGAATTTATTTTTTGCCCACTCTTCAATAAATTTTGCAGTTTGATGAGGTTCTTCATCATATTCCCCCATGGCATTGGGCAAGCCAGCATTGGGATAAGCGGATGTATAACAAGTTGCAATTTGTGCAAGTTCTTCAATATGACTGCGCATTTCTTGTGCACCTAGGGCACAATTTAAACCAACACTTAATGGCTTGGCATGTTGAATTGAAGTATAAAAAGCTTCTAAGGTTTGTCCACTTAAAGTTCTTCCCGAAGCGTCTGTAATGGTGCCACTAATCATCATAGGCAATTCAGGTTTTCCAGTTTTTCTAAAATATTCCTTCACAGCAAAAATTGCGGCCTTGGCATTCAAAGTATCAAAAATAGTTTCTATTAAAATTACCTCAATGCCACCGTCAACTAAACCTCTTATTTGTTCGGTATAAGCAATCACTACTTCATCAAAAGTAACTGCTCTGAAACCAGGATTGTTTACATCAGGTGATAAACTTAAAGTCTTATTTAAAGGTCCTATCGATCCTGCAATGTATTTTTCATTGGCATTAGGATGTTTTGATTTGTATTGAATCAACGCCTCTCTTGCACATTTTACAGCAGCTACATTTAATTCATAAGCCAATTCTTGCATATCATAATCGGCCATAGCAATGGAAGTACTACTAAAAGTATTGGTCTCAATAATATCTGCGCCAGCTTCTAAATATTGTAAATGAATACCAGTGATGATAGCAGGTTGTGTAATACACAATAAATCGTTGTTCCCTTTTAAGTCAGATGGCCAATTGGCAAAACGACTTCCTCGGTAATCTTGTTCCGTTAATTTATGACGTTGAATCATGGTGCCCATGGCGCCATCAATTACCAAAATTCTTTTTTTAAGTGCCTCTTGAATTGACATAAATAATATTTTATGCATTTATACAAAAGAGGGAAGTGTGTCTAAAAAATACTTATCAGGAGGGGACTCCATAATGGGTATCGTTTATTAGTTCTTTTTCCTCTAAGGGATGGCAGGACGAACAATAAACAAATCCACCTGCAATGCGTTGCGAAGTTAGTATACTATTGTATTGTAGCCAAATTAAGCATTACCTAAATGGGATCATTTAAGGGTAGGAAGCCTCCACATTGATATTGATTTTATCTGCAACCATTTTGATTAAAATCCCCCCAATGCCAAAGTCTTTCAAGGTGACTACAAATTGAGCACTTGCTTTTACCAAACCATTATTAATTTCTACCCATCCATTTGTTTGAATGGTTTTATTAACCCCATGTACCTGCATATTGCCAGCTACGGTAATAGGGTATTTGCCATCCTTGCTAAAATTAATCGTATTGAAATTAGTTATTTTGCCAGCAAAAAAGGCACGTGGAAATTTATCACTTTCTAAATATTCACTATTAAAATGCTTTTGCATGGTTTCCATTTCGAACTTAAAATTTTTCACCAATAAAATGAAACTCACCTCCCCATTGGGTTCTAAACGACTTACTGCTTCTTTATTGATGGCATCAATATCATTATCATCTGCGGCTATAAAATGTACAATGGCATTATTTGTACTGTATCTTTTTTGAGCAGAAAGCGGGATGGCTAAACCAATAAATAGTATTAAATTCCAAAAATGCATATATCAATGTTTGAACATCAAATATAGGACTTTTTATTGTTTTTGCCTATTTAATGTATTGATGAATGGGTTGTCGATTTGATATACTCTTTCCTAATGTCATTTCATCTGCATATTCCAGCTCTCCACCAAAAGCAATCCCTCTTGCAATGGTGGTAATAAGACAGTTAGAGTAGGTTAATTTTTTTTGAATGTAATAGATGGTGGTATCTCCTTGAATATTGGGGTTTAATGCAAAAATTAATTCAGTGACGTTGTCTTTACTTACCCTTTCAATTAATGGATTAATAGTTAGTTGCTCTGGTCCAATGCCATCTAAAGGAGAAATGATGCCACCTAAAACATGGTAGGTCCCGTTGAATTGTTGTGTATTTTCAATGGCAATGACATCACGAATATTTTCAACCACACAAATAGTATCTTTTTTTCTCCCAGAATTAGCGCAAATAGAACAAATGCTTCCATCACTTATATTAAAACAACGTTGACAAAATTGTATTTCTTTTCTCATTTTTTTTAAGACCTCACTAAAATGAGTAGTTGCCTCCTCCTCTTGTTTTAGCAAATGCAATACCAGCCTTAAAGCGGTTTTTTTACCAATACCAGGTAATTTTGCAAATTCTGCTACAGCGTTTTCTAGTAAGGTCGAGGGTAACTGCATAATTTATTGAACTAAGCATTAAAATTACTTATTAATAATTAAATTGAGCTCATTCTCCCAATTTGCTCTAATATTCAAGGGTATTGAAAGTAACTTAACTATTTCTGGTTGTTTTTTTGGTTTCCCATAATACCTACCGGTATCCCAAATTCCATTTTTATTGGTATCATACAATAGCTTTAAAACGTATTCACCTGGGGGTAAAAGTTTTATATTAAGGACGCTACTCGTAATGGGGTAACTGAACTTAATTTTATCATCTTGAACCAATTGAAGTACTTGATTTAAATTTTGATCATATCCGTTAACTCTAATAACGCAGGCGCCATAGGCTGATTCAGATTTTGTAACAAACTTAATGGTGTCAGCTTTGCTAAGCATATTATTTAAGCTGTCCTTGATACTTTCTTTTGGAAGGATTAAATGAAACTTAGTTTGAAAATCCCAGGGGTAATCAATGATAATAATTTCGGGATGAAGGGAATCGATACGGGTGGAGTAGCCTGCTAATTTATTATTTAAAGTGTCGCACAATATAATGGGAAAGCTGTCATTGAGTTGAACGGGTGTCTCAAAAGTTAAACTCAAATTTTTTAATAAATCCTGCTCATTGCCATCTAAATTTTTTGAATATTTTAATGCAGTAAGCACTTTTTTTGAATTGTTTTTATTGAAGACTTTTTTCTTTTCTATTCTTTTTGCCCCTTGAAATACAAATAAATTAATGGAGTCGGAATGGGGATGAATGACCACTGGTTCATTTAAAAAGGCAAATAATTTTGTACTATCATCATATTTTTTTGTGTAATCATTGGGCAAAACAAATAAATCATAAGTAGCGGAAGGTAAAAAATTAAAAACAAATTTACCTTTCCCATTTATTTTAGCGTAATAAAGTGGTTTTTCCTTAAAAATGGCTGAATCTTTGTCAATTGGCTGCAAAATTACAATTAAGGTAGAATCTGTTTTACCTGTTTCTGCAAGTGTTACATTGCCTTTAAGCATACCCGTATCTAGATGGTCTCCTGTGCTAAATACAAAAGTAAAATTTTTCGCAATATTTCCTTCATTGACGTCTTTTATGGCATTACCAAATCCAAAACTATAGGTCGTATTTGGTTTTAAAGTGTCAATAATTCTAATTTTAAGCATATTCAATCTAGCATCTATCAAAGGAATATTTTTTAGTGAGGGAGATACCACTAAATTTTCTTGTACCGAACTGCTAACAATAAATTCGTTGAAAGCAATAAGTAATTCTTTTGGTTGAATATTTAAGGAAGAATCATGCGGTTTGGAAACTACTAAATAAGGTGGTAAACTGTCTTTTGGGCCACCAAGAGGGGGGACAATGTTGGCACAACCGGAAAATTCTATAACACTGCTAAAGGCAAAAAATGCAATTACTAAAATTTTTATAAAAGTATTTTTATTCATAGGATGCAAACTTACTTTATTTATTACTCCTCTATTTTCGATTCGCTCTTTATTTCGTGCAATGCTACTGTTAACTCATTGGTTTTAACAAAATTACACCAATGGCAGTCTTCTTTACCGCAACCAGTATAGAACTCTTTATTTTGAATTTTCTCCCAAACCTGTTTTACTTGCTGTGTAACCGTGGTGATATCTGCATCAGTAATGTTGACAGCTATTTTTTCAAATTCTTTTTTCTTATTGGGTTCTACAAAATCAAATTCAGCCGACACTACTTCCCAATTTTTTGGATGGTGGTTCAACAATATTTTATAAAAAACAGCTTGTCTCCAATAATCCCCCCCATTTGGTTCTTTGTCATTGGGGCCTTTTAGTTTTTCACGTGCATTTTCAATATTACCCGTTTTATAGTCCACTACGACTACTTTTTTACCAATGAATTCTATTTTATCAATAGCTCCTTTTAAGGGTATATCGTTTACAATTACGTTATTAATGCGGTATTCGGTGGATACTATTTTATTCCATTCGTTAATATATCTTTCGTAATATTTTAGTAAGACCGTTTCGCCTAATTCCATTTTATCTTTGAATTCCTGTTCGGTAAAAGCTTCTCGATGGCGATGCATATAATAATTAAAATCCTGCACTAGGGTTTGTGTATCGGGAAATTGGCTATGTGCAGAATCCTGCATTTTTTTAAAAAACTTATTTAACGCATCATGAATTGCTGAACCAAAAGTGGTGGCCTCGGATTTTCCTGATGGCACTCGAATTAAACTATTGTAATAAAAGTGCAAGGGGCATTTTAAATAATTATTTAACGCAGTCACATTCATAGAAAATTTTTCCAATTTTGGTTGGATAAAATCTTCCTCCAATTGCTCAATCTCTGGCATGGGTGCTGATTGCAATCTTAGTAATTTGTAGTTTGTTTTTATTATTGGATCTAATTCTATTTTTTCAATGGATGCCTCCTTGCCTTCCAACAATTCAATGATAAATTGACTTGGTTCTGCTTCCTTCCCATCCGCTCTATATTGACTATAAGAAATATTTAAAAATTGTTTTGCTCTTGTGATGGCTACATAAAACAATCTGCGTAATTCCTCTTTATTATCTGTATGCTCCAAACTATTCATTACCGTATCTGGTAAGGAATAGCCTGCAGTGGCAGTGCTTCGTTTCTTTTCCCAATAATGTGCATTGGTACCTGCTAGAAAAATATGTTTAAATTCCAAACCCTTACTTCCATGTGTCGTTAATAAATTCACACCCGATTCATTGCCAGAGGTAATTGGAAGCGGAAGTCGTATGTCTTCCCTTCGCATTAATTTCAACATATCTACTAAGTCCTTCAAATGGAGACTAGGTTTTCGATGTGTCTCCTCTTTTATAAAGTCGAAAAAGTGACTAACCATATCTAATTCGAAACCCTTATCTTTTCCTTTTAACACATTTTGGATGATACCCGTATTTTGTAAAATTTGCTCTACTAAGTTTAATAAAGTAACATTGGCCACCTTGTTAATTAAATCTTCTAAAACCTGCATTGCCTTTGCTACTTCGTTAATGCCTCCTTCCATGAATATGCTTGTTTGCGTATCTTTGGTTTTATCTATCAATACTTTTCTGAAACTGTTACTTGAGTTATTGTATTTTAATTGATTTGCCTCCACGGTTAAGGTGGCAATGGTTATGGGGGCGATTCCCCACCATTTAAAATGCAAAATTTCAAATAATAAATTTGCCCCTTCATTAGGCTGGTCCAACTCACAAGCGATATAGTCTAATATTTTTATGATTTGTTGAATCAATACCTGATCGAATAAGTTGGTAGTTCGTTTGCTATATAGTGGAATATTTTTTTGTTTTAAGAAATGGGAAATTTCTTCACCATATTTATTTTCTTTATACAATACGGCAATATCCTTTGGTGCAGTTCCATTTAAAACTAATTGATTTATTTGTTCCGCAATGGCAATCATTTCTTCCTGAGGATCATTGTAGCAATAAATATGTGGTGGATTTTTTATTTCTTTATTTGTTGGAAGTGCTGCTTTTAAATTTTTTGATAACCCTTCCATTTTATTCACTAATCTTTCTTGGTTGTTATTAATGAGCAAAGTGGATGCATCTAAAATAGGTTGGGTACTCCGGTAGTTATTCTCTAACACAATGGTTACAATAGCTTGCTCATATTTCTTTTGAGCATGCATCATATTTTCAACATTAGCACCTTGGAATCTGAAAATACTCTGGTCATCATCCCCTACAACGAATAAATTTGGATGTTCCCAAAAATTAACTAATAATTCGATGAGTTCATTTTGCGTACCGCTGGTATCTTGATATTCATCTACTAAAATGTATAAATATTTCTCCTGATATTGTATCAAAAAATTTTTATTTTCCTTAAATGCAGTGATCACCCAATTGATCATGTCGTCAAAGTCATACCTGCTTCGATCTTTCATGAGTTGTTGGTAAACATCAAAAGCAACCACGGCAGCTTTTAATTTTTCCATTTTCTCTATTTCAGCATCCACCAATCCTTGTTTTAAATCACCCGCCTCAAATTGCTTGTATTTTCTTTGATAAATAAATTCATTGCGGGTAGGGATGTCATTAATATATCTATCTATTTGTAAAATTAAATAGGCACTGTTCCAACCTTCTTTTTTCATAGTACTAAATAACCTGCTTAGGTTACTCATTTCATAATAAATATCTCCACGGTATCTTTTTAAAGGGTTGGTTTTATCAAATTTGTCTATGAGTTTTTTTAGTAGTTCGATTTTTTCTAATTCTGAAATTGGATCTAAACTGGGTTTGTCAAATAAGGAAAGATTGTCTTGTATGATATCGTTACAAAAGGAATGAAAAGTGGAGATATTCACTTTATAGGCACTTGCTCCAATGAATCCCACCAAACGTTTGCGCATCGCAATCGCACCCGCATCCGTATAGGTCAAGCACAAAATATTTTCGGGCGGGGTATCGGTTTCAATTAAAATTTTCCCAATGCGTGCTCCTAAAATTTGCGTTTTACCTGTACCTGGTCCAGCAATCACCATGACAGGCCCATCAATAGTATCTACTGCCAACTTTTGTTCGGCATTCAATGCGATATAAACTTCTTCAAATGCTTTTTGTTGTTCGGCTTTGCTAATCATAGGATAAAATTAATGGCTTTAAGGGGAATAATTGCAACAAAAACCTCTTTGATTTGTTGTAGTTGTATGTCAAAAGTATATTCCATTCACACCGAACAGTTTATTCCCATTTCTTTAGCAGAAGCTTGGGATTTTTTTAGTAGCCCTGCTAATTTAGCAAAAATCACCCCTGCAAAAATGGGTTTCAACATTATTAGCAAACACCATGGTTCAAAAATGTACCCGGGTCAAATTATTGAATACACGGTAAAACCTATTTTAGGTATTCCGTTATATTGGATGACTGAAATTACCCATGTCCAGGAAGGGGCCTACTTTGTCGACGAGCAACGTTTTGGTCCTTATACGATGTGGCACCATCAACATCACTTTACCGCTGTTCCTGGGGGAGTAAAAATGGAAGATATTGTCCACTATAAAATTCCATTGGGATTTTTGGGAGATATTGCGCAAGTTATTTTAGTCAACAAGCAGTTGCATGGCATTTTTGATTTTAGGTTTCAGGCAGTGGAGCAAAAATGGGGAATTTATAAGCCTTTGTAAAAAAAGTCGAAATATTTCCAAAATACTTAGCCTATTTGATGGTTTGTATGTTTTATTTTAATGAACTTTGTGCTCAATTTACTTTGATTCATGGCACATACAACTAGTGGACATACCCACAAATTTTCCGTAGCAGGCTTATTAGTTACTTTAGGAATTATTTACGGAGATATTGGGACCTCTCCTCTATATGTGTTTAGTACAATTATCAATCACAAAGTAATTACAGAGCAATTAATCTACGGTGCAATTTCTTGCGTCTTTTGGACATTGACTTTGCAAACTACTTTCAAATATGTTTTGTTAACCCTTCGCGCTGACAACAGGGGAGAGGGTGGAATTTTTTCTTTGTTTGCACTTATTCGTCGTTACGTTAAATGGATATATATTCCTGCTATCATCGGAGCTGCCATGTTATTAGCAGATGGTATGATTACACCACCGGTTTCAGTCTCCTCCGCTATCGAAGGATTGGCGGGAATTAAAGGGTTGGAAAAAATTATTGTACCAGGTAATAACTTAACGGTAGGTATTGTTTTAACAATTATTTCTTTACTTTTTTTCTTTCAACGTTTTGGTACAAAAATTATTGGATTTGCATTTGGTCCTATAATGTTGATATGGTTTTCCATGATATTATTTTTAGGATCAATTCAAGTATTTGGCAATATTTCAATTCTTAAATCTTTGAATCCTTATTATGGACTTGACTTATTAGTAAATTACCCAAAAGGTTTTTGGATATTAGGTGCTGTGTTTTTATGTACCACTGGAGCTGAGGCTTTGTATAGTGATTTAGGTCATTGCGGCCGCAAAAATATTCAAGTAAGCTGGATGTTTGTCAAATTTGCTTTAGTCATGAGTTATATGGGACAAGGTGCTTGGTTATTAAACCATGTTGGAACAGTCTCCAATGGCATTAATCCTTTTTTTGAAATAATGCCTCATTGGTTTTTGTTAATTGGTATTGGTATTGCCACTATTGCAACCATTATTGCTAGTCAGGCTTTGATTAGTGGTTCATTTACCTTGATCAATGAAGCCATCAGTTTAAATTTTTGGCCACGGGTAACAGTAAAATTCCCAACAGATCAAAAAGGTCAAATTTATATTCCTAGTCTAAATTTCATTTTGTGGGTGGGTTGTGTTACTATGCTATTGTATTTTAGAAAAAGTGAACACATGCTAGCCGCCTATGGATTCTCTATTATCATAACTATGATTATGACAACCATCTTAATTAATTTTTACATGTTAAATGTTAAAAGGTGGAATCAATGGTTGGTGGCGTTTGTGATTATTATTTTTACAATTGTTGAAATTTCATTTTTTGTTGCTAACGTAGTAAAAATTCATGAAGCACTTATAACATTTATCTTTTCATTTAGCATGATATTTGTAATGATGATTTGGCACCGTGCACGAAAAATTACCAATCGTTATTTGGATTTTGTAAAATTAAAAGATTACTTAGAACCATTAGCTGAATTGAGTGCCGATAAGGATATACCTAAATACGCAACACATTTAGTGTATTTAACCAAAGCAAATAATCACCGTGAAATTGAACATCGTATTATTGATTCTATATTAAATCGTAAACCAAAACGTGCAGATATATATTGGTTCTTACATATTGATAGAACCGATTCGCCTTATGGCATGGAATATTCAATTCGTGAATTAGTCGATGATAAAGTGATGCGTGTTGATTTTAAATTAGGGTTTAGGATTCAACCACGTGTTAATTTGTGTTTTAAGAAAGTAATGCAGGAATTAAACGAATCACAAGAATTAGGAATTTATAGCAAGTATGAATCGCTAAAGAGTAAAGATTTTCATACTGATATTACCTATGTAATTATCGAAAGCTTTTTCTCTATAGAAAATGAGTTAAGTCTCAAGGAAGATTTTATTATGGATGTTTACTTTAACATTAAACAATTGTCACAAAGTGATCAAAAAGCATTTGGTTTGGACAATGATATGACCGTGGTAGAACACGTACCATTAATTATTAAAGCCAATGAGCAATCACTTTTGAAGAGAGTTTACGATTAGTATTTCTTCAGAGAAGCTTTTCTAATTAATATATTTTTTGAAATAGATTATGGAAGAGCAACTAATTTGCTTATTTGATTTTGTTTTCCAATAGCAATGATCCAATAGGGTTGCTTATTGTTTTTATCTAAACCAAGCGCATTTAAGTTAATAAATTTTGTATCCCCAGATAAAATTGCAGCTACTGTAAATTGCTTTTCACTACCCTGTAAAATGGCTATTTGTTTTACGCTATTCACTTGACTTTGATTTATTTGGTAAGTATTTTCAAATTGCTTTACAACAGATGGAGCTGCTACTTCATATTGTACAAGCCAGGGTATGGTAGGTAATAGGGCTGGTTTAAGGTAATAATTTTGTTGTAAGCTATCATTCCAATTATTTGGATTGTTTTTAAAACTATTGCTACTAAAATAGATGCTGCCTCGGGTATTCTCTTCTTCCCTTTCTCTTTTAATTTGATAGGGCAGCTCGTCTTTGTTTTGCCATGGGGTTGTGGTACCTGCTTTGTACAAACCATGACCAATGTATAAATTTTTTCCAAAACTATGGGTACTCCACCAAGCTAAGATGGTGTCGTAATTAGCTAGGGGATGTCCGTGCTCCCAATAAATTTGTGGGGCTATATAATCTACCCAACCTTTTTCCAACCACAGCAAAATATCAGCATACAAATCGTCATAATTAGTTTGCCCTGCTTTGGTTTCACTTCCTCTTGGGTCCTTTGATTTATTGCGCCATACCCCAAAAGGGCTAATTCCAAATTGAACAGCGGGCTTAATTTGATGTATAGTAGCGTACAATTGTTTTACAATCGTATCACAATTGCTTCTTCTCCAATCTTCTTTAGTTAACCCCCTATTATTTTTCTCATAGGTTTCCTCATCAGGAAATTCTTTCCCTGCAATACGATAGGGATAAAAATAATCATCCATATGAATTGCGTCAATTTCATATCTACTTACTAAGTCTCTTACAATTCGATTGGTGTGTTGCCAAACTTGAGGCAAGCCGGGATTAAAATATTTTTTATCACCATAAGTTAAAAACCAATCGGGATGCAATCGAGTAATATGACTTGGGGCAATACTGGATTTCTTAATATTAAATACTGCTCTATAGGGGTTTATCCAAGCATGAAATTCCATTCCTCTCTTATGTGTTTCCAAAATCATAAATTCTAATGGGTCATAAAATGGGCTAGGGGGTAAACCTTGTGTACCCATTAAGTACTCACTCCAAGGCTCTAAAGTAGAAGGATACAAGGCATCAGCCGAAGGACGCACTTGCATTATAATAGCGTTCATCCCATTTTTTTGATGTAAGTTTAGCAGGTTTATAAATTCTTGCTTTTGCTCCGCATTGGATAAGCCTCTTTTACTGGGCCAATCGATGTTTTCGACTGTAGCTATCCATACCCCTCTAAATTCAAAAACATTTTTATCTGCTAAGTTCGGTTGCGCCTGAATTTTACAAACAGCTAAAAGTATCAATATGCAAATCCTTAGTTGTTTCATAAATGTAAAATTATTTTTCAAAAGAAGTTGCTCTTAATTTATCTAAAATTTGATTTATGGTAGCTGCTTCCTCTTCATTAATGCCTCTTAATATTGCATCAATCTGATTATTATATAAATCTAGTTTTTCAAGCAATTGTAATCCTATTTTAGTAAGTGTAATGTCAACTAATCTTTTATCTTTTAGGCAAGAACTTTTTTCTACTAATTCTTTGGCAACTAATCTATCCACTATTCTACTGGTATCGCTCATTTTATCCAACATGCGTTCTCTGATTTTTAAAGTACTTAAAGGGGTCTCACTGCCTCTTAAAATTCTTAAAATATTGTATTGCTGTTGTGTGATTTTTTCACCATTCAAAATTTGCCCAATTCTTTCATTCAACCAATTTGCAGTAAAAATGATGTTGATACCCATTTTTTGGTATTCATTTCTAAACGTGCTTTGTTGTATGTCTTTATCAATTCCCATTTACTTAATAAAACTACGTAAAATATTTTTTTACTAAGGTGAAAAAAGGCAATGCTAAAATGGCCCCAATGGAGTCTGCTAGCATATCTGCCACTTCAAATGCTCTGGAAGGAACAAAATATTTTTGGTAATATTCCATTCCAATACCATACAAAATACAAAATATTAAAGTGAAAGCTTTTGCCCTGATAGATTGTAAGAATTTATTATTCGTGCTTTCAAAATATACAAAGATGGATAAAGCTAGGGAACCAAATAAAATAATATGTACTAGTTTGTCTATTGGCACCGAGTCCACCCAGTTTTGGCCATGTACAAAATTACTTCCTGGCAAACTCAACAGAATAAAAACCAATAAGAGTTCACTCACCATCCATATTAAACTTTTCATAGTTTGTTGGATTAATGTACCAACTTAGAATAGGCTTCGCTTGACAATAAAGCATCTACATCTGCTACATTGAGCACTGTTACTTTTACCATCCATCCTGCACCGTAAGGATCTGTATTAACCAATTCTGGTTGTGCAGTTAAAGCAGGATTTACTTCTAAAATGCTTCCTGCCACAGGTAAAAACAGATCACTAACTGTTTTCACCGCTTCAACTGTGCCAAAAACAGCTTCTGCAGAAAGACTTTTACCAACTGTATTAATATCAATGTATACAATATCCCCTAGTTCTCCTTGTGCGAAATCGGTAATGCCAATGGTGGCAGTGGTACCTTCTAATTTAATCCATTCGTGATCTTTAGTGTAACGTAAGTCTGCTGGGAATTGCATATTTTATTATTTATTGTTGCAAAGATTCATAAAAAACACTAAAAAAACAATGAGCTAGAAACTATTGTTTTCAAAATAGAGTAGAATATGGTCTTTTAAAAAGGTTTCTTGTTCCATTAGGTCCATGGTGGGTAGGCCTTTTAATTGCTTAAAATGAGGCCAGCCTTCTTCATCCTGCCCTTCTAATAAGTAAAATCCACTAGCAGCCAATATAGAGCAAATGGCCACATGCATGAGGTCTTGCTTCTGTTCTTTACTTATTTTTTCAACTAAAAATCCAGTTTCTTGAAGTCCAATTAAGAATAAGATAGATTCTGTGTCGGGTTTCTTACCGAAACGATCCATCAATTTTTTCTCTAAATCCCACCACCTGGTCTGAAAATCATCTTTTATGGATGCCATAATTGCCGTTTTCGATTTATTAGGCAAAGGTAGGGGATATCTAGGCGTAGTAGGTTGCTTTGATTATCTTTGCTAAAATTTGACCCGATGTTACAAGTAAGTTTTTTACGCCAAAATAAAGAGTTAGCTAAAAAGAAGCTGGCCATTAAGCATTTTGCACAACCTAATTTGGTGGATACGGTGATTGATTTGGATGACGAAAGAAAGCAATTGCAAGCGTCTTTTGACGAAACACAGGCCAAAGTGAATAGTGCTTCTAAAGAAATTGGCGCTATGATGGCTAAAGGAGATAAAGAACAAGCGGAGTCTACTAAAATAGCAGTAGCCGAATGGAAAAAACAATTAGAGCCTTTGAAAGAAAAAATGGCTCAAGTGGAGATAGATTTACAAAATGTATTGGTTCAATTTCCCAATTTGCCTAATGACCTAGTGCCTTTGGGAAAAACACCTGAAGAAAATGAGGTAGTTAGAACAGGAGGGACTCCACCAAAATTACATGCTGGTGCAGCAGCCCATTGGGATTTAATAAAAAAATACAATTTGGTCGATTTTGAAACAGGCGCTAAAATTACCGGCAGTGGGTTCCCCTTGTACATTGGAAAGGGAGCTAAATTTCAAAGAGCCCTAGTACAATATTTTTTAGATTTTAATACAGCTGCCGGGTATACCGAATATTTGCCTCCATTTATGGTCAACGCAGCGTCGGCTTTTGCTACAGGACAATTACCTGATAAAGAAGGGCAGATGTATCATGCTACTGAAGATGATTTTTATTTAATACCTACTGCTGAAGTACCTGTAACGAATGTTTTTCGTGATGTGGTTTTAAAAGAAACTGATTTGCCTATACAAATGACGGCTTATTCACCTTGTTTTAGAAGAGAGGCTGGTAGTTTTGGTAAAGAGGTACGTGGATTAAATAGAGTGCATCAATTTGAAAAGGTAGAAATTATACAGATTGTGCATCCAGAAAAAAGTGATGAAGTGTTGAATGAGATGGTGGCCCATGTTGAAAAATTATTAATAAACCTAGGACTTCCTTATAGAATTTTAAGACTCTGTGGAGGTGATATGGGTTTTGCTTCGGCCATAACTTATGATTTTGAAGTATACAGTGCTGCCCAAGAAAGATGGCTAGAAGTAAGCAGTGTTTCTAGTTTCGAAGCTTATCAAACCTATAGAATGAAGTGCCGATTTAAAGATGCTGCAGGTAAAATACAATTTGCACATTCCTTAAATGGAAGTTCATTGGCCTTGCCAAGAATATTTGCTGCTATTGTTGAAAACTACCAAACCGAAGTGGGTATTGATTTGCCAAAAGCATTGCAACCTTATTTTGGAGCCGAAAAGTTAGTATAAATATTAAAATTTACTAAATCTTACGCCTACAACAAAGGGGGCCATATCTAAATTAGTTAAATTTTTATCGAACAAATTGGTCATGCTATATGACCCGTAAAGCCTGATAGATCCAATGCCTAATTCTCCAATGGTTGCCATTTTGTAATTGCTTAAATTAAAATTACCATTCATTTTTTTCTTACCCCTTTCTTCGCTTATTTGCTTGGAATGAGATTGTATTAAATAGCCAGTACTAAGTCCAAGACTTGCATAAAAACTTTTATTGTTTTGTGGATTAGACTGAAAATTTAGTTGAATCGGAACCGTTAGGTATTCTACAAATAATTTATTTTTTGAAAAATTTACGTTATCATAAATTATATAATTACCAGGATTATTGCTGAAACTAATGGGTTGTTCAAACCTAAAATTATACATTTCAATACCTAAGCCATATTTTAAATTTACATAATGTTGGTATAAATTTACTTTTTGTTGTACCACCCAAATATTTACATTGCTTGATTTAGCATTGTTTAATTTTAAATTAGCACTGTTAACTATTGGTAATGAATTGTACAAGGCTGGTGAAGTATTATTCGTATGGTCTACTAAATTGGCAAAACCTAAATCGAAAATCCACCAATTGGTCGCAATGTTATTTAGTTTTTTAGGCCTGCGTTCTATTTTAATATGTGTGTTATCAAAATCTCCATCCTCAATGATTGATTCCCAATCTTTTTTCACCCCCCCACTCTGTGATTTAATGATATTAAAGCGTCCTATTCTAACGGTATCTTCACTCACTGAGAATACGGTGTCTTTATTAGCATTTACATAAAGACTTATATTTTTGTTTACATCATTTTTACTATTTCTAGTGTGCAACGTTTTACGATAACCTTTATGATTACTATTTAAATCAATTTTAATTAATCCGGGGCCCATTTCATACTTGCCAGTTTTATTTTTATCCTGCACAATAATTATATTACCAATTTTTATGGTATCTGCCATTTCTTTTTTTAACGCATCTGAGGAAGTATTAATGCTACTGTCTTTTTGTGCTTGAGCAAAAAAGCTAAAACCAAGAAGATAAAGGGGGAAAATTATTTTTTTCATATACTTTGTTATTTTTATTTATTTAATTAGCTAATCTATTTCTTTTCAGAAGTGCATTGAATTTTCTGCTGAGCCCTCTAAAAGCCGTACCGTCAATTTCAAAATTGGCTATATATAAGCTTCTATCTGATTCGTCAATTTCTAGCTCTCTGTATTGTTTTGCTTCGGTATTGATTGCTGCGTCAACCAAAGGTTCATGAGTTATCATTTCACTTTGTATGACTGCACTTTTGTAAATGATGGAACTATTGTTTTGATCTTCTTGAACAATATTTAAAATGGAAATTGGATTCGTACCAATCGAAGTAGTATGGTTAATGGGAACATTAGAATTGAGCTTGACTAGCAGCGTGTCTGATTCCTTGGCGGGATTAACCCTATTTTTTAGATTTTTTACTTCACGCTTAGCTTGAGCGTTGAAAAATTTAATTGATTTCCCTGAATTAGATTTGACAGGTTTAGGAAACTTGGATTTAGCGATTGGGTTTGATTTATCCAACTGGGAACTTGGCTTAGGCAAGGAGACGAGGGCAGTGGATTGATTAAAATGATAACTGAAAAAAACGATAAAAATAGCGGCAATACTTATTAGGGCAGCTTTTGTTTTAAAATTAAAATTGGTTGGTTGGTTGGTTGCAGCTGTTTTGTACAATTTATTTTTGAAATCTTGGGGAAGGCTTGCTTCTAGTTCAGGCAAACGGTATAACAAAGTTTTGTTATTGAAAATGATTTTTTCAGCAATTATTTCTGGGCTTAGTTTGGCTTTTTGTAAACCAGCCAATTCGATTGCATAGTTGGGATTTTCTCTAACAAAAATTTCTACAGCAGCTTCTGCTGAAGCAGATAATTCCTTATCGATGTACAATAAGAAAAAACTTTCGTAATTTGTTTTGTTGATGTTCATACTAACTAGCTACTTTTTCAAAATGAACTAATTTTTCTTTTAAAAATATTCTTGCACGATGAAGGTATACTTTAACTTGACTTTCTGATAAGTTCATGATCTCCCCAATTTCTTGGTAGGTATATCCTTCGTAATCTTTTAGCAATACCAGACTTTTTTGGGTAGGATTTAATTCATTAATAGCCGCTAACAACAATTGTTTTAACTCAGGGTCTTTCTGATAAATTACTTTTGCATTGGCTGCTTCATAACTGTCGATGTTTGTCTCCTTTTTTTCTTTACGAATGTGGTCAATCATTTGATGGTAGGCTACCGTAAATAAATAGGATTTGGCTTTTATGGATGCTACTTTATTTCGATTGATCCATAATTTTTCAAAAGCAGTTTGAACAATGTCTTGTGCATCTTCTATATGACCTATATTTTTTAATATAAATCGGTAGACGCCATCTGCATGTTCATCAACACAATTATTGAATTCAAGGTCCCTCATCCTTTAAAATTGACAGTTTAGTATAGGTAAAACGTAGTGTGGACCAAAATGTTACAATTCCCCCCTAATAATTGATGACTTGTTCCTGAATGGCAGTTGGCAAGGTTCTCCATTCGTATTGTTGGTCCCTTAATTGAGGTTCAAATCCTGCTTCTTTAATGGCTTCCTGTATGGTTTTATAGGTAAAACGATGTGGTGCACCGGCGGCACTTACTACATTTTCTTCTAACATAATACTTCCAAAATCATTGGCACCCGCTTCTAAGCAAACTTGTGCTGTAGCTTTTCCAACGGTTAACCAGCTTGCTTGTATATTTTTAATATTAGGCAGCATTATTCTACTAATCGCTATCATTCTAATGTATTCCTCGGTAGTGGTTAAATTATGAACTCCTCTAATTTTTGTAAGCAAAGTATCAACGTCTTGGAAAGTCCAAGGTATAAAGGCTAAGAAGCCTTTTGCATCAGCAGGTTTTTTATCCTGTACTTCTCTAATGCGCACTAAATGAATAAATCTTTCTTCTAAGGTTTCAACATGTCCAAACATCATAGTAGCGCTGGTGGTAATATTTAATTGATGTGCAGCTGCCATTACATCCAACCATTCATCTGCACCACATTTCCCATTAGAAACCAATTTTCTTACCCGGTCAACTAAAATTTCCGCTCCTGCGCCTGGTAATGAATTCATCCCTGCAGCCAACAAGGCTTTTAATACATCGGTATGACTCATTTTTTCCAATTTAGCAATATGCGCAATTTCAGGTGGTCCTAGGGTGTGCAATTTAATCGTAGGGAATTCTTTTTTTATCTGACTAAATATATCGGTATAAAAAGACAAACCTAATTCAGGATGATGGCCGCCTTGTAACAACAATTGATCACCACCCCATTCAATTGTTTCCTTAATTTTTTTTCGGTAAGTATCCATATCGGTGATGTAAGCTTCAGGATGGCCTGGTACGCGATAAAAATTACAGAATTTACAATTAGCAATACAAACATTGGTGGTATTTAAATTTCTATCAATTTGCCAAGTTACTTTACCATGGGGTACTTGTTTTTTCCTTAATTCATTGGCTATATAACTTAATTCAGTTAGGGGGGCATGTTCAAATAAAAACTGACCTTCTTCTTTCGTTAAGTGTTCAAAATTTAAGGCGCGTTGGTATAATGCTTCCAATTCCATGGCTTGGGTATTTATTCGGCCCAAAGTTAATTGAATTTATCGGGTTTCGAAAAGGATTAAAACGAACTTCTACTCAATAGAAAAGGAACTGTTGTACTTATTAAGTATTTTCGTATTCTTTATGATACAATTTGAAAAATTCCAACTAGAAAATGGATTAAAAGTTTTGGTGCATCAGGATACCAGTACCCCAATGGCGGTAGTGAATGTTTTGTACAATGTGGGCGCTAAAGATGAGGATCCAAATAAGACTGGCTTTGCGCATTTGTTTGAACACCTCATGTTTGGTGGAAGTGTTCATATTCCTGTGTATGACGAACCCCTACAAAGAGCAGGTGGTGAAAACAATGCCTATACGACCAATGACTTAACGAATTATTATTGTCAAATTCCAGCAGAGAATATTGAAACGGCTTTTTGGTTAGAAAGTGATAGAATGTTGTCTTTGGCTTTTAGTAAAAAAAGTTTAGAGGTGCAACGCAAAGTAGTTTGTGAAGAATTTAAAGAGCATTATATTAACAAACCTTATGGAGATGCATGGCATAAAATGCGCAGCTTAGCCTATACCAAACATCCATATCGTTGGATGACGATTGGTGCTTCGCTTTCTCATGTAGAAGAGGCAACAATGCAAGATGTAAAAGATTTTTTCTTTCAATTTTATAGACCAAATAATGCCATTTTGGTGGTGACAGGAAATGTAGAAACTGAAGAAATAAAAAAATTAGCAGAAAAATGGTTTGGCCCTATTGCTGCAGGTACCCCTTATGTGCGCAATTTACCTCAAGAGCCAGTTCAAGAAAAAAGTAGAACCATGGATGTTCGAGCAGATGTACCCTTAGATATGTTGATGATGACTTGGCATATGGGTGGCCGCTTTGACGAAGCCTATCATGCTACCGATCTAATAACTGAAGTTTTAGGAGGTGGAACCTCTGCTAGATTGTATGAGCAATTGATTAAAGTAAAACAAATATTTTCTTCCATAGATTGCTATCACTTTGGCACGGTGGACCCTGGCTTGTTGGTGATAGAAGGTAAATTAGTAAAAGGAATAAGTATGACCGTTGCAGAGAAAGCGGTTTTAGAGGAAGTGGAAAAAATAAAAAATACAGTTTTAGATGCCAAAGAAGTACAAAAGGTAATAAATAAAACAGAGAGCGTAATTTGTTTTGAGGATATGAGTATTATGAATAGAGCGCATAGCTTGGCTTTTTATGAATTATTGGGGGATGCCGATTTAATGAATAAAGAATTGTCTTTGTATCAAAAGGTAACCCCTGCTATGATTCAACAAACGGCTCAACAAGTTTTTCAAGACAACAACCGCAACACTTTATATTATTATAGTAAATCTTAAACCATGGCAGTAGATCGTTTAGTGACACCAATTATAAAAGACGCCATAGATTTTGATATCCAATTAAAACCTTATCAAAAATTTGCTTTAGACAATGGTGTAGAAGTGTATGCATTTGAAGGGGGTTCTCAAGAAGTTTTGTTGGTAGATATGGTTTTTGATGCGGGCAATACCTATGAACAAAAAAATTGGGTAGCAGCGGCCACTAACTTTTTATTAAAAAATGGAACTAGTACGAAGTCTTCTTTTGAAATTACGGATGCCTTTGAATTTTATGGGGCTCATTTAAATAGAACCTGCACGAATGAAACTGCGACCGTTACTTTACATTGTTTAACAAAACATTTCGAAGAAGTAATTCCATTAATGGGAGAAATTATTTCAGAAGCCAATTTTCCTGAAAAAGAAATTGCTATTTTAAAGCAAAATCAAATTCAAAGGTTGTTATTGAATTTAAAAAAAGGTGATTTTATTGCCAATAGATTAATTGATGAATATTTGTTTGGGATTCAACATCCCTATGGAAAATATTCGATAGAGGAAGATTATAAAAATATTAATAGGGAAGACTTGGTTCAATTTTATGAACAATATTATCAGCAAGGGAAATGTGTAATTTTTATTGCAGGGAAGTTCCCCAGTACTATTCAAGCCCTGCTCAATAAGCACATTGGGCAACTTCCTTTAAATAAAAAAGGAATTAAAGAACAAATCCATCCTATATTATCTGCTGCTCAAAAAAAATATAGTATTGTGAACGATGCAGCATCCGTTCAAGGTTCTATAAGATTGGCTAGGCCATTTCCCACTAGACATCATCCCGATTTTCCTGCTGCGCAAGTATTAAATAATATTTTTGGTGGATTTTTTGGATCGAGATTAATGAGCAATATTAGAGAAGATAAAGGGTATACCTATGGCATACATAGTTATTTACAAAACTACAAACATGCAGGGGTTTGGATGGTAAGTACAGATGCAGGCAAAGATGTTTGTAAAGCCACTATTGAAGAAGTGTATAAGGAAATGAAAAAATTAAGGGAAACTTTGGTGGAACCAGATGAATTAAAATTGGTTAAAAATTATATGTTAGGTGCTTTATTGGGTGACTTAGATGGCCCTTTTCAAATTATTAGTCGTTGGAAATCTTATTTATTAAATGATTTGAATGAGGAATATTTTTACCGTACTATTAGAGAAGTTCGCTCGGTACAACCAGCACAAATTTTATCATTGGCCAACACCTACCTAAAAGAGGAAGATTTCTACGAGTTAGTGGTCTATTAAGTGGACTAATTACCCATCATTTATCCTTTTATTTTAAAATATATAAAATTATTTTTTTATAAATTATTTATAATGAATAAGTTATAAAAATATTTTATAAATTATAGTACTATGTGATACATAGTACTATAATTTATCCTATTTTTGTGTTTCAAATCAATTGATATGGATATTCAAAACACACAAAGTCAGATGCGCAAGGGCGTTTTGGAGTTTTGCATATTGTCCATCATTCAACAAGGGGAAGTTTATCCTAGTGATATTGTTGAGAAAATGAAAAAGGCCAATTTGCACATTCTAGAGGGTACCTTGTATCCTTTGTTGACTCGTTTAAAAAACGCAGGCCTTTTAAATTATAGATGGGTGGAAAGTATCAGTGGTCCTCCTAGAAAATATTTTGTAATGACAGAAGAGGGAAATGCGGCTTTCGAAGTTTTATTAAAAACTTGGAATGAAATGGCCGATGCAGTCCATCATCTTACTATTCAAAACAGCACTACTGCATTCAATACAATAGAAACAGTAGCTTAAATATACATTATAAATTAATTTTATGAATAAAGTAATCAATATCAATTTTCAAGGTCGTATTCTTCCTATAGAAGATTTAGCATATGAAACATTGAAACAATACATAGAATCGCTTCGTTCTTATTTTGCAAACGAAGAAGGACGCGATGAAATTATCAATGACATCGAATGTCGCATTGCAGAATTATGTGAAGACCTTTTGAAAAAAGGAATTGTTTGTATAGCGGTGGTAGACATTGATTTAATTATTGCCAGTATTGGTCGTCCAGCAGATTTTGAAGCGCAAGATGGGTTTGAGCAATCAACTGCTTCAGGAACTAACAATACAAAAGAAAGTCGACAACAAAACACGAATAATACAAGTGCTCCTATTAATGGTTCGCGTCAAAAGAGATTATACCGCGATGAGCAAAATAAAGTATTAGGTGGCGTTTGCAGTGGTATCGCCAACTACTTCAATATTGACCCATTGGTGGTGAGAATACTTTGGTTCTTTTTAATTGGGGTAAACATATTAGGCTATTTAATATTATGGATTGCTGTACCAAGCTCTTCTGTAAAAGAAGTAGGGGGGGTGCGTAAAAGATTATTTAGAGACTTAGACAATAAAATTATAGGAGGAGTAGCTGGTGGCTTGTCTAAATATTTTGGTATCCAAGTATGGATTATAAGAATTTTATTTTTAATTCCTTTTATTCGTTTTGTATTGAATTATAGAGACATGCAGTTATTCCAATTTTGGGATGCGCCGGATTTTCCTAATTTTTTAGACATTACATTCAGCCCAGGAGCAGTTTTTGTATATATTGTTTTATGGTTGGTATTGCCTGAAGCAAAAACAAGCGCAGATAAATTAGAAATGGTAGGTGAAAAGGTAGATTTGAATAGTATTAAAAATACCATTCAAAATGATATGGAAGGATTTACTAAAAGAGCGCAATCTTGGGGTAGTGAATTATATCATAAAAAAAACAGAAATGTTGTAGCCAATAATGAAGCTGCCCAAACCGAAATAAAGGAGGAGGCATCTAATAGATCCAAAGAAAATAAAAAAGGTATTATTTATTATTTAGGTAGAATTATCACCCTTTGTATTAAAGGGATAGTTTATTTTATTTTGGCCATTGTAGGTATTTCATTAGTAGCAGCATTATTTGGAATAGGGGCGGCTGCAACTGCATTATTGCCTTTAAGAAAATTTTTATTAGAGGACGGAGCTCAAACTTGGTCTGTTATTGGTGCCATTTTACTTTTTGTATGGGTGCCTATCATTGGTATTGTAACCGCAATTATTAGAAAAATAGCAGGATTTAAAAAAGCAAATATTTGGGTAAGGTCAAGCTTTTGGGCTTTATGGATTGTGGGCTGGGTCATGTTATTTTACTTTGGCAGTAGCTTAGGCAATAGTTTTTCAAGACACAATGTACCAATAGAGCAAAGCATTATTTTGACCAATCCAAAAATTGATTTTTTGGAAATAACAGCAACGCCCAAAATGAAATATTATGAAAATCATTGGTTTGAAATTACCCCTTTTGAAGGCTACTACGATGATGATACTGTTTTTGTAAGAAATTTACGCATAAGAATTGTGCCTTCTAAAACAGATAGTTTTCAAGTGAAAGTAGTAAAATTAAGCAATGGAGAGACCATTCAGCATGCGAATGAATTGGCGAATAAAATTAATTTCAATCTAACACAACAAGATAGTTTAGTCTATTTAGACAAAGGCATTGGCATTAATAAAATAGATAAATTCAGGAATCAGCATGTGATAATGACGATTGCCGTACCAATTGGGAAGCGCATCAAGGTGTCCAATAAAGGTTGGACTCAAACCAATTTGAACATCAATGGAAGAGGGATAAGGATGGGAACGATTGATCGTATTGCATCAGATGAGGATTGGTATGATGAATGGAATGAACCTTGGGACAACGAATCCTATCAATTTGAAAGAGGGGTGGAATATAAAATGACAAGCACTGGCTTGGAAAAAATAAAACGAGCATCTGATGAAGACATCGACCAGCCAGAAAATTTGATAGATACAGAAAACCCAACAGAAATGCAGAAAGAGTTACAGGAGCTAAAACAAGAACGACTAAAACTTCAAAATGAAAGAGAAAAGGCAGCGAAGAAAACGGGTAATATTATTTTGGAGGATCCCAATGCCACCAACAAAGTAAATAAAGCCGCTTCGAAATTTGCAGACTTACATTGGGTATTAGATCGCTTCACTTATTAAGGGTTCATCACATTTATTTAGTACGCTTTTTGTTTATCTTCGTCTAAATAATTGATTTATGAACGAAATTTTAAATACCCCATTTACCAATAAGCATATTGCATTGGGTGCAAAAATGGCTCCATTTGCTGGTTACCATATGCCTATTAGTTATACAGGCATCAAGGATGAACATGCAGCAGTTAGAAATAACGTGGGGGTATTTGATGTAAGCCATATGGGTGAATTTATTTTAAAAGGGCCAAAAGCGTTGGAATTAATTCAACGGCTTACTTCTAATGATGCCTCCCTTTTAGAGGAGGGTAAAGCACAATACAGTTGCTTGCCTAACACCACCGGTGGTATAGTGGATGACTTATTGGTTTATTGTGTAGAAAAAAATAAGGTATATATGTTGGTGGTAAATGCATCTAACATTGAAAAAGATTGGAACTGGATTTCAGAACACAATATGGAAGGTGTAGAAATGCATAATATAAGTGCAAAAACAGCATTGTTGGCAGTACAAGGGCCAAAGGCCACTCAAGTGATTCAAAAATTGACTAAAATGGATGTGACCCATTTGCCCTATTATAGTTTTGTTAAAGGGGAAATGTTGGGCATTGACAATGTGCTTATAAGTGCTACTGGATATACCGGTGCCGGTGGAGTTGAAATTTATATTGAAGACATCAATGACAATGCGAATAAAATTTGGGATGCGATTTTTGAAGCAGGTGCTGAATATGGGATACAACCTATTGGCTTAGGCGCAAGAGATACTTTACGTTTAGAAATGGGATTTTGTTTATATGGAAATGACATTGATGATACCACTAGTCCTATTGAAGCCGGCTTAGGATGGATTACAAAATTTTCTAAAATCTTTACCAATTCAATTTTTTTAGCTGAACAAAAAACAAACGGTGTTGTAAAAAAACTAATAGGTTTTGAAATGATTGATCGGGGTATTCCAAGACATTATTATGAAATTAAAGATGAAGCAGGCAATCTAATAGGAGCTGTTACTTCTGGTACCCAAGCACCTAGTTTAGAAAAAGCTATTGGGATGGGTTACGTAACTTCTGCGTATGCAAAGCCTGGATCAACTATTTATATAGACATTCGAAATACTTTAGTGAAAGCGCAAGTGGTTAAGTTCCCTTTTAAATAAAGGGAAGTAATTATAAGTAAGTTTTTTTGTACCTAATTATAGCTAGATAAATACTGCATTTTGGAAAGCATAGGAATTGCAATTTTGTTTCTTAACAAATAACATTCTTATGAAAGCAATTAAAAACAAAGTACAATTGATTGGTTATTTAGGGGCCAATCCTGAAATTAAAATTTTTAAAGAGGACAACAAATTAGCAAATATGCGATTGGCAGTAAATGATCGATATAAAAATGCCAATGGTGAATGGATGGATGAGACACAATGGTTTAATTTGGTAGCTTGGTCTAAGTTAGCGCTGTATGCCGAAAAACATTTATTTAAGGGAATTGAGCTAGCGGTGGAGGGGCGGTTACTAACCAAGTCTTATACCGACAAAAATGCGGTAAAACGGGTAAGCACAGACATCATTGTCTCAGAAATTTTAATTTTAAGTAAAAAAAATGCGACCTCAAAAGAATTAGTTTAAAAATAAGCGTTTTGTATCTTTGTTTAATATGAATGCGCTTAATAAAACAAAACCTAGTTTACATACCGTACTTACTCCTCAGTTATTAGACCTCTATGAAATTAAAGATAGTATAGTTGTTATTATAGATGTTTTTAGAGCTACTTCCACTATTGCGACTGCTTTATTTAATGGGGCTAGTAAAGTAATTCCCGTGGATTCTGCGGAGCTTTGCATTGCAATGGGGGAACAAACCGGTGGGGTGACTGCTGGTGAGAGAGATGGAAAAATTATCCCTGGCTTATCTTACGGAAATTCGCCTTCGGAATATCCAAGGTCTTTCATTGAAAATAAAACTTTAGTAATTACCACCACGAACGGAACTAAGCTATTGCATATGGCTTTAAATCAAGGTGCAAAAAACATTATTACGGGTTCTTTCCCTAATTTGAGTAAAGTAGTTGAGTTTTTAAAAAGTCAAGACGCACCGGTTATTTTAGGTTGCTCAGGATGGAAAAATAAGTTCAATATTGAAGATGTTTTATTTGCCGGGGCAGTCATTGAAGCAGTAAAGGGGCATTTTGATATTCATTGTGACAGCAGTTTTATGGCCAATCAACTATACATGCAACAAAAAGATCAACTAACCACCTATATTAAAACAGTCACCCATTGGAATCGTTTGGCGGCCTATGGCTTAGAAGAAGATATGTTATACTGTATTTCAAAGGATTCAGCTCCTTCTTTACCCCTTTTTAAGGAGGGAGCCCTAATAAATCAGGCCTAATTTAATTATTTTCCACATTCGTTTCAATAGGACTAGATATATAGCACACAAAGCCTTACATTTGCAAATTGCCCTTTTTTAAGGGCTTTTTGTACCATTATGGCATTACCCTATTTAGTAAAACACATTTATAGCTACGGCACCGAAGAGGTGATTCGCCGTGGAAAAAAAATATTTGCGCTCAAAAATATTGAACTATTAAAATTTGATCCATTAATTGGAACTATATTCTGCAGGGTCAAGGATGATGGGTATAGCACTTATTATAAAGTAACCATCGAAAATTTTAAAAACGCTACTACATTATCATTAAGATGTGGGTGCCCTTATAATTTATCTGAAGTCTGTAGACATAAAGCAGCAGCCTTATTTTATGTACAAGATTTATTGGACAAAAATTTGCTAGATTACCAACCTGCTGCTTATAAAACCACACATACTTTATTAAGAACAAAAAATTTAGATCTTAAAATGATCAGAATGCTTTGCTCTAAATTGATATTTGAAAAAGCAGAAGAAACCCTAAAATCCATAAGACCACATATTGTAGAAAGCGAAAACGAAAAAGTGGTAGCTGAATTTCATGATAAACAAAAAACTTATCATATTATTATTCAAAAAAATGAAGAACGTTTTTTTGATACTTCTTGTGATTGTTTGTCTGAAACGGAATACCCTCTTTGTTTACATAAGACCATTCTTTTATTGCAGCTATTTCAGTTAAAAGGGGCCGACTATTTTGAAACCATCCGAAATTGGGATAGAGAAAAAAATAAGCTTTTGGCTATGTATGGGTTCACTTTAGATGATTATATAGAAGATAAGTTTGAATTTATTTATCATGAAGGCAAACCATTTTTAAAGGTATTAGATGAGAAAGTATTAAAACTAAATGCCCATAAGCCTATAGAAATAAAAAGACCTAAGTCAAATGATTGGGACTTGGAGGAAGAAGAAATGGAAATTGTCCAACAGGAAGTGAAAGAACGTTATGGCATTGTGATGCAACAGCAGCCAACTGCTTACCCATATATCATTTTTAATGTGATTAAGGGAGAGGTGAACGAAGAAGGTACTTCCTTTATTGGCAAAGTAGAAAAAATTGATTTAGTTAAATTTGTTATTCCAGCCTTAATTAAAGAAGAAGATAAAATTTTACTGCAGCTTGTAAAAAAATTGCAAACTGTTGAAATGTCTAAGTTTTTAAATAAGAATTCACCCTTTCAAGGAATATGGGATACCATTGTGCATGCAGAGGAAGATACTTTGCCTGATGAAACCAAAGAATTAATTCAAGAATACCTTCATCCAAAATTGGAAAAAGTATGGAGAGATTTGTCTGAACATCCATTTAATTTTTTCTTATCGCACAATAAGACTTTTACCACGGCCAATTTGCAGAAAGCAGAATTAGTATTTAATTCCATTCAGCCTAGTTTTAAAGTAGAAAAGGAAGAAAATCGATACCTCATTTATGCTGGAGTAAATTTACCAGAGGGAAATATTCCATTGGAAGAGAATCATGCCAAGTCTAATTTCATTTTTCAATACCATCATCAATTTTTTGTCTGGAAAAATAGAGAAGATTTATTTTGGGTAGAAAAATTTATGCCAAAAGGATTCCATGAAATTGAATTTGATCAATGGCCGCAGTATTTACAAAGCACTTTGTTGCCTTTGTCTAAAAAATACCAAGTGGCTTTAGAAAATGTCATTCAAGAAAAAATTAAAGGAATTAAACCTCAATTACAAATTTTATTAAAAGAAAATGGGGATTATTTGTTTTTTGAACCATTGTTTGCTTATAACGAAATCATTGTTCAAAAAGAAGAAGGCCCTTCAGTAATTCAACAATTAGGGGATAAGATTATTATTTTAGAAAGGGATTTGGCTGCAGAAAGGCAATTAATGAATGTGATTGAACAATTGCATTCAGGTTTTATTCGACCCAATGAAGGAAATGTATTGGCATTAAAAGGGGCAGAGGTATTAAAAAACAACTGGTTCTTTTTGTTTATAGATACACTTCGAGAAAAACAAATTCCATTATTTGGTACAGAATATTTAAAACAATTTAAATTCAACACGGCCAAGCCTTCTACCAAATTATACATTAGTAGCAATACAGATTGGTTTGATGCCAAAGTAGAAATTTCTTTTGGTGAACAAAAGGTTTCTATTCAAGACATTAAAAACATGTTGTCTAATAAACAACAGTTTGTCCCACTAAAAGACGGTAGTCTTGGGGTACTTCCTGAAAAATGGCTAAATAAATATTCATTACTTTTTAAAGTAGGGGAAGGAAAAACAGATACCTTAAAGTTAAGTAAATACCATTTTTCTATTTTAGACGAATTGTATCAACAAAGAGATGAAGAAGAATTGATATTTCAATTGGAAGGGAAGTATGAAAAAATTAGAGAGCGTTATGCAATTGCCGATGTAACTCCTCCTGAACACCTCATGCCCATCTTACGTCCTTATCAAGTGAGTGGGTTTCAATGGTTAAATTATTTACATGATGTACAATGGGGAGGTATATTAGCAGATGATATGGGATTGGGAAAGACGATACAAACTTTATCTTTTCTTCAGCATTTAAAACAAAAAAATGGGAAGTTAGTGGCCTTAGTGGTTTGTCCTACAACCCTTTTATACAACTGGCAAAATGAATTAAAAAAATTCACACCAAGTTTAACGTATCATATTCATCATGGTGGAACCAGAAACAAACAATTAATTTTAAAAGAGGAAGTGGAAGTAATTATTACCACTTATGGTACTTTAAGAAGTGATATTAAAATGTTTGTCGAAGTTAATTTTGATTATGTTATTTTAGATGAAAGCCAGGCAATTAAAAATCCATCTAGTAAAGTAACCAAAGCAGCTTGTTTGTTAAAAGCGGCCAATAAATTATGCTTAAGTGGAACGCCTTTGCAAAATAATACTTTTGATATTTATGCTCAAATGAATTTTTTAAACCCTGGTATGTTAGGTACGGTTGAATATTTTAAGCATAATTTTTCTATGCCTATTGACAAGTTTGATGAGCAAGAACAAAAAGAACACCTTCGTAAATTTGTATTTCCTTTCATCTTAAGAAGAACAAAAGAGCAAGTGGCTAAAGACCTCCCAGAGAAACAAGAAATGGTATTGTATTGTGAAATGGGAGCAGCTCAAAGAAAAATTTACGAAGCCTACCGAAATGATTATCGTGACAAATTAATCGGCATGGTGGAAGAAAAGGGCATACAAAAGTCCCAACTTTCTATCTTACAAGGATTAATGAAGTTGAGACAAATTTGTGATAGTCCTGCAATTTTAAAAGACGAAGGCTATCCAAATGAATCTGTAAAATTGGATGAGCTAACTCGTGAAATTGCTGAAAACATTGGTGGGCACAAAGCCTTGGTATTTTCTCAGTTTTTAGGGATGTTGGCCCTCATAAAAGAGCAATTGAAAAAATTAGGCATCGACTATGAATATTTTGATGGAGGAAGTACCATTCAAGAAAGAGAACGTGCTATTGAAAGATTTCAAAATGACGACAATTGCCGTGTATTTTTAATTTCATTAAAAGCCGGTGGGGTGGGTTTAAATTTAACAGCTGCCGATTACGTATATATTGTTGACCCTTGGTGGAATCCAGCAGTAGAGCAACAAGCCATTGATAGAACCCATAGAATTGGGCAAACAAAAAATATTTTTGCTTATCGTATGATTTGTAATGATACAGTAGAAGATAAAATTTTGAAATTACAAGACAGGAAAAGAAATCTTGCTAAAGAATTAATTTCAGACGAAGTTGGATTTGTTAAATCTTTAACCAAAGACGACATAGCTTATTTATTTAGTTAAAATTTCTAAATTAAAATTTTATTTAATTGCTGCTGCCGCTATATTAGCCTTAGGGTTTTTTAGAAATTCATTTTTGCATTCTGTGGAGCAAAAGCCCAACACCTTATTTTGATAATGAGCAGTATCGATTATACCAGCAGTAACTGGCATACCACAAGTCGGATCTTTTTTATTATTTACTAAAGATATAGGATAAGATTTTTCAATATTGGTAATTTTAGCTATTGACTTAATGGTACCTGTTGAGGAGTCAAATTTATTGGTATTACTTTGGCTACAGGCTAGCATCCCAAATGCAGCTACGATTAAACAACCTTTGCTTACTATTTTCATACGTCTGTATTTTCAACAAAATTACGATTGTATTGGGGTATCTAAAAAACTAACGGGTATTCATTTTAGGTAGAATAGTTATCTTTTATACTTAATTGATCAAATTAGAGGGGGTATATAGCCTATTTTGTCTATTTTATTTAATACTTTTATACCCTCCTTCCTATACAAAAGGAACTATCTAAATGAAACAGGGAACATCACATATAAATAGGGTTAGTGCAATAAATGTGCTAGTTGCTGTTTTGAATCAACCCAGTCCAATTTTGATGCCAAACTCCCTAGGATATTTTCGCCGACCTGGATTCTGATAGGACGAGCAATTGGCACTTGCCCCTATCAGTGGAAAAAAAATCAAAGAATCATTCTTCCGCCAGCATTGTATTTTCTTTAAAATTATAAATCATTGGAACAAAAAATAATAGTTCGCGTTGCCCATAGTGGGGACGCCTCCTTTGCAAATGACATTACAGATGAAATGGCCGCTTCTGCCCAAGCGCGTGGTACGGGTATTGCAAAACGCAGTCCTGAGTATGTTGCTATGAAAATTAACGAAGGAAAATCCGTTATCGCAATAACAGAAGATGGAACCTGGGTAGGGTTTTGCTATATCGAAGCTTGGCAACATGGACAATTTGTAGCCAATAGCGGTTTAATTGTGGCACCTGCTTTTAGGAAATCAGGTATTGCAAAAAAGATTAAACAAACCACCTTTCAGTTGTCTAGAGAAAAGTATCCTAATGCCAAAATATTTGGTTTAACCACCGGGCTTGCAGTAATGAAAATAAATAGTGAACTAGGCTATGAGCCTGTAACTTATAGTGAACTTACCGACGATGAAGAGTTTTGGGCTGGCTGCAAAAGTTGTGTGAATTATGATATTTTAATGAGCAAGGATCGAAAAAATTGTATGTGTACTGCTATGTTGTACGAACCCAAGCAAACACATGCTATTGAAAAAGTCGTTGCAGATTTCTCCAACAACTCAAAGTTGTATGAACGTTTTATGAAAATAAAACAAAGTAAATTATTGAACTGGTTTAGAAAAAAATAATTGTTATGGAAAAAGTCGTAGTAGGATTTAGTGGTGGATTAGATACCACTTATTGTGTTAAATACTTAACCCTGGAAAAAGGACTGGAAGTGCATAGTGTAATTGTAAATACAGGAGGTTTTTCTGAAGACGAATTAAAAAAAGTGGAAGCGCACGCTTACGCATTGGGTGTAAAAACACATACTACTGTTAATGCAGTCAAAGGATATTATGACAGCATTGTCAAATACTTGATTTTTGGTAATGTTTTAAAAAACAATACCTATCCTTTAAGTGTAAGTGCCGAAAGATTAAGTCAGGCATTGCACATTGCAGAACAGGTAAAAAAAGTAGGGGCTAAATTAGTCGCACACGGCAGTACGGGTGCAGGTAATGATCAGGTTCGATTTGATATGATTTTTAATATTATGATTCCAGGCGTTGAAATTTTAACACCTATTCGTGATTTACAATTAAGTAGAGAAGCAGAAATTGAATATTTAAAAGCAAAAGGAGTAGTAATGAATTTTGAGAAAGCAACCTACTCAATCAATAAAGGATTGTGGGGAACCAGTGTTGGAGGTAAAGAGACCTTAAACTCCAAAGGGATGTTACCAGAAAGTGCATGGCCAACGCAAATGTCGAAGGAGGGCGCTTCCGAGGAAATGATCATCGGTTTTGTGTGCGGAGAAATTAATAAAGTAAATGGTCAATCTTTTGCACATCCTACTGAAGCGATTCAATATATTCAATCCATTGCGGGTGCTTATGGTATTGGTCGAGACATACATGTGGGTGATACCATCATTGGTATTAAAGGTAGGGTTGGATTTGAAGCGGCGGCACCCATGGTTATTTTAAAAGCACATCATGCTTTAGAAAAACATGTATTAACCAAATGGCAATTGTCATGGAAGGATCAATTGGCACAGTTTTATGGCAACTGGTTACATGAAGGTCAAATATTAGATCCTGTGATGCGTGATATCGAAGCTTACTTAGCCAATTCACAACAACAAGTAACAGGTGAAGTATTTATTCAATTACATCCATATCGTTTTCAAATCATTGGTATTGAATCGGAGAATGATTTAATGAGTGCAAAATTTGGTAAGTATGGCGAAATGAATACTGGATGGTCGGGTGCGGATGTAAGAGGCTTCACCAAAATATTTGGGAATCAAACTGCAATTTTTCATCATGTCAAAGAAGAAAATAAGAAGTAATTTATTATCGACAGAAGTATAAAATAAAAAAGATGCAAAAAGTAAATATTGGTATTGTTGGTGGAGCAGGATATACAGGTGGTGAATTGCTACGTGTATTGTTGCGACACCCCAATGCGCAAATTTCTTTTGTCCATAGCACAAGTAGTGCTGGTGAATTTGTGAGTAAGGTACATACTGATTTAGTAGGCGATACGAATTTGAAATTTACAAGCGAATTAGATCAAAACATGGATGTATTATTTTTGTGTGTAGGACATGGCGATGCAAATAAATTTTTAAGCGCCAATGAAATAAAAGCAAGTATAAAAATTATTGATCTTTCACAAGATTTTAGAATAGCAAGTGCTGCTCATATTGGGGATAGAAATTTTGTATATGGTTTACCAGAATTACAAAGGGAAGTAATTAAGTCCGCCAATAATATCGCTAATCCGGGATGTTTTGCCACAGCGATTCAATTAGGTTTATTGCCACTAGCAGCGAAGGGATTATTAAAGGACGTTTATACCACAGGTATCACGGGTGCTACTGGTGCAGGACAAGGTTTATCTAATACTAGTCATTTTAGCTGGAGGGCCAATAATATTCAAGCCTATAAAACATTACAGCACCAGCATTTGAACGAAATTGTACAAAGTTTGACACAACTGCAAGGCAATCGAAATATGGAAGTAAATTTTGTTCCTTGGAGAGGTGATTTTACCAGAGGCATTTTTGTAACATCAGTTGTTACGAGTGATTTAAGTTTGGAAGCCCTATACGATTTGTATTATGCGTACTATGAAGGGCATGTGTTTACGCATGTATCAAAAAATAATATTGATTTAAAACAGGTAGTCAATACCAATAAGTGTTTAATTTATATTGAAAAACAAGGAAATAAAATTGCTATTCATTCAGTGATTGACAATTTATTAAAAGGAGCAGTAGGTCAAGCGGTGCAAAATATGAATCTAATTTTGGGATTAGCTGAGGATGCTGGCTTACAATTAAAAGCAAATTTTTTTTAACAAGAAAATAAATATAAAATTTAATATCATGTCTTTATTCAACGTTTATCCTTTAAACCCCATTGCTATTACTAAAGCAGCCGGCAGCCGTGTATGGGATGATAAGGGACAAGCATATTTAGACATGTATGGTGGACATGCGGTAATTAGTATTGGTCATACCCAACCCCATTGGGTAAAGCGCATTGAGGATCAATTGCATGCAATTGCCTTTTATTCCAATTCGGTCGTAATGCCAATTCAAGAAGAATTTGCCACTGCATTGAATGAAATTAGTGGGAAAAAGGATTTTCAATTGTTCCTATGTAATAGCGGCGCTGAAGCGAATGAGAATGCATTAAAATTAGCCTCTTTTCATACGGGTAGAAAAAAAGTAATTGCATTTAAGAAAGCTTTTCATGGTCGTACTTCATTAGCAGTAGCAGCTACTGACAATCCCAGTATAGTTGCGCCAGTGAACGAAACCGAAAATATTATTTTTTTACCTTTTAATGATATTGAGGCGTTACAAAAATGCTTTGCGGAACAGGGAACAAGTATTGCTGGGGTAATTATTGAAGGTATTCAAGGCGTTGCAGGTATTTATGCAGCAGAGGACACTTTTTTACAAGCCATTAGAAAATGTTGTGATGATTATGGGGCTGTATATATTGCGGATAGTGTACAATGTGGTTATGGCAGATCTGGTCAATTCTTTGCGCATGATCATGCTGGGGTCAATGCAGACATCTATTCAATGGCAAAGGGCATGGGCAATGGCTTTCCAATTGGAGGCATTTTAATTGCACCACATATACAAGCTAAGTTTGGTATGTTGGGAACCACTTTTGGAGGAAATCCATTAGCATGTGCAGCAGCACTTGCAGTGATTGAAGTAATGCAACAAGATCATTTAATTAAAGCAGCAGAAGAAAAGGGTAGTTATTTAATCAAAGCATTAAAAAATACTGAGGGGGTTAAAGTGGTTAGAGGTCGCGGATTGATGATTGGTTTTGAAATGGAAGCGGGACTTGATGCATTGCGTAAAGTTTTATTGAATGACTTTAAAGTATTTACTGGCGAAGCTAAACCTAATGTGATCAGATTATTACCTTCTTTGTCTATTTCTATAGAGGACATTGATTTATTTTTAAATAGATTGAATGCTGCCATTCAACAATTGAAACAAACCCATTCTTAAAATCATGCAACAGTTTATTTCAGTAAATGATGTATCGGATATTAGTGCGTTGATACAAAAAGCATTGTTATACAAAGCGCAACCTTTGTTGGATAGACAATTGGGGAATAATAAACGAATTGGTTTATTATTTTTAAATCCAAGTTTAAGAACCAGATTAAGTACACAAGTGGCAGCTCAAAATTTAGGTATGGAGCCCATTGTGTATAATGTTGATAAAGAAGGTTGGTCTTTAGAATTTGCAGAAGGGGCCATTATGAATGGTAATAATGTGGAACATATTAAAGATGCGGCGCCTATTTTAGGTAATTACTTTGACATTTTATGTATACGAACCTTTCCAACTTTGGCTGATAGAGCAATTGATTACAGCGAAAAAATTATCCATCAGTTTATTAAGTATGCAGGTATTCCGATAGTCAGTTTAGAATCTGCCACATTACATCCACTCCAATCTTTAACAGATCTTATTACGATACAAGAGTCTATGGCCTTGAATACCTCTTTTGTAAATAAGAAACCTAAAATTGTACTAAGTTGGGCACCACATATTAAACCAATTCCACAATGTGTGGCCAATAGCTTTAGTCAGTGGGTGAATGCTTGGGGGGAATCTGATTTTGTAATTACGCATCCGGAAGGGTATGCGCTTTCTACTGAATTTACCAAGGGGGCAACTATCACAACCAATCAAGAGGAAGCATTGAAGGATGCTGATTTTGTTTACATAAAAAACTGGAGTAGCTATGCGTCCTATGGAAAGGTATTGTGCAATGATGCTCAATGGATGTTTGATAATAAAAAATTAGCAATTACCAATAATGCAAAAGTTATGCATTGTTTACCGGTAAGGAGAAATGTAGAATTAAGCGATGAAATATTAGACGGACCTAATAGTTTAGTTACTAAAGAGGCTGCTAATAGAGTGTGGGCGGCACAAGTGGTCTTGTCTGAAATTTTGAAAGAAAATAAAGTATAAATTGAATTCGATAAATTTTCATTGATTAAACTTATGGAGTCATTATATGTCATTAAAATAGGAGGCAATATTGTTGACAATCCAAAATTGTTAAACACTTGCTTGCAATCTTTTGCAAAGTTAAAAGGCCAAGCTATTTTAGTACATGGAGGAGGTAAATTAGCTACAAGTTTGGCAGATTCAATGGGTGTAAAACAGACCTTGGTAGAAGGCAGAAGGGTAACAGACGAAGCTACTTTAAAAATTGTCACAATGGTGTATGCAGGGTTTGTAAATAAAAATATAGTAGCGCAATTACAAGCAGCGGGCGTTGACGCCATGGGCTTATCGGGCGTAGATGGTAACTTAATTCTAGCGCATAAAAGAAGCGTTACTAATGTAGACTATGGATGGGTAGGTGATATAGATAAGGTCAACACTCATTTATTGTTGCAATTACTTTCGACTAATACTAAGTTGGTGGTAGCGCCTATTACCCATGATGGGAAAGGGCAATTGCTTAATACCAATGCAGATACCATTGCGCAAAGTTTGGCAACCGCATTGGCTTCAAAGTTTAATGTGCATTTAATTTATGGTTTTGAAAAAGAAGGGGTGATGAAGGATATAAATGATCCTAGTTCAGTCATTTTATGCATTGATCGACCGGCTTACGGCATACTAAAAAATCAAAAAGTCATTTTTGAAGGAATGATTCCTAAAATAGACAATGCGTATTTGGCGCTAGATAATGGGGTAAAATCAGTCATCATTGGCCAGGCTGAAAAAATTAATGAATTAATAAATGGTACATCAGGAACCACAATCATCAACTAATGTCAACAATAAATAAAATAGAAGATTCAAATAATATCAACGTCTTACAAAAAGACGCCATCGATTTATTAAAAATTTTAATAGCTATTCCTTCTTTTAGTAAGGAGGAAGAAAAGACTGCTTTGGTGCTTACTCAATTTTTTACAGATAGAAATATTGAAACAAAAAGTATAAAAAATAATATCTGGGCTAAAAATTTACACTTTGACCCAAGCAAGCCTTCTTTATTATTAAATTCTCACCACGATACAGTTAAGCCAAATAAGGGGTATTCAAATGAACCATTTCATCCTTTTGAACAGGATGGAAAAATATATGGATTGGGCAGTAATGATGCAGGCGGCTGTTTAGTTAGTTTAATAGCTACTTTCTTATATTTTTATGCGCAATCAAATTTGCCTTATAATATTATTTTCGTTGCCTCCGCTGAAGAAGAAATCTCAGGACAGGATGGCATTGAATTGGCCTTGCCTCATATACCTACTATTGATTTTGCTATAGTAGGAGAACCAACCAAAATGGAAATGGCTATAGCAGAAAGAGGTCTCCTTGTTTTAGATGTAGTGGCTACAGGAAATGCTGGTCATGCTGCTAGAGAAGAGGGAGAAAACGCTTTATATAAAATGCTACCCGATCTAGAATGGTTTAAAAGTTATCAATTTGATAAAATTTCGCCATTGTTGGGGAAAGTTAAGATGACTGTTACAGTAATAGAAACAGATAATAAGCAACACAATGTTGTTCCATCTAATTGTAAAATAGTGGTAGATGTTCGTGTGAATGAATTGTATTCTTTTGAACAAATATTGGAAACTATTGGACTGCATATTAAATCAATCGTTACTCCAAGAAGTTTAAGAATGCGTTCTACTAGTATTGCAATCGATCACAAATTAATTAATGCGGGTACTGCTTTAGGTAAGGGCTATTATGGCTCAGTTACTACTTCTGATAAAGCACTAATGCCTTTCCCAGCTTTAAAAATGGGACCTGGTGATTCTGCTCGAAGTCATACAGCGGATGAGTACATCTATACCAATGAAATAGAAGAAGGGATAGTCACTTATATTCAATTACTTGAAAAAATGTTTAATCATGAGTAAGCTTTGGCAAAAAAATAGCAATATATCGGCAATGGTAGAAAAATTTACTATTGGGAATGACCAAGACATGGATGGTTATTTAGCCGCATATGATGTTTTGGGTTCCATTGCCCATACCACCATGTTGTCCGAAGTAGGTTTACTTACCGCACTAGAACAAACGAAACTTAAAAAAGCTTTAGTTGACATTTATCAAAAAATTCAAACAGGACAATTTAAATTAGACACAGGGGTGGAAGACATTCATTCTCAAGTAGAAATGATGCTAACTGAAAACTTAGGAGCAATTGGAAAAAAAATTCATAGTGCAAGAAGTAGAAACGATCAGGTTTTAGTAGACATCAAACTATTTTTACGTGCCGAATTAATCAGTTTGACTTCGGCTGTGCAATCATTTTTTAATATACTTCAAGAAAAAAGTGAAGCACACAAAAATGATTTATTGCCTGGCTATACTCATTTACAATTGGCCATGCCCTCCTCTTTTGGTTTATGGTTAGGCGCTTATGCAGAAAGTTTGGTAGATGATATGACCATGCTGCAAGCTGCTTATAGGATAGTAAATAAAAATCCTTTAGGATCGGCTGCTGGTTATGGATCTTCTTTTCCAATAAATAGAAATAGAACCACAGAATTGTTGGGATTTGAAAGCCTCAACTACAATGTAGTATATGCACAAATGGGAAGGGGTAAAACAGAAAGAGTTACGGCGATGGCTTTAGCCAATATTGCAGATACTTTGTCTAAATTAAGTATGGATGCGTGCTTATTTATGAATCAAAATTTTGGTTTTATTCAATTTCCTGATGAATTGACTACAGGCTCTAGTATTATGCCGCATAAAAAAAATCCAGATGTCTTTGAATTAATAAGATCCTACTGCAATCGAATAAAAGCGTTGCCCAATGAAATAATGATGATGACGACCAATTTACCTTCTGGGTATCATCGTGACTTACAATTATTAAAAGAGCATTTATTTCCTGCTTTTAACCAACTAAAAAATTGTATTGAAATGGCTGCATTAATGATTCAAAATATGGAAGTAAAAAAAGATTTGTTGGAAGATCCGAAATATCAATATTTATTTAGTGTAGAAGAAGTGAACAAATTAGTTATTGGAGGGATGCCATTTAGAGATGCATATAAACAAATTGGTTTGGAAATTGAAGCAGGCAAGTTTACTTATTCGACTAAAATAAAACATACCCATGAAGGTAGTTTAGGCAACCTTTGTACCAGTCAAATTGCAGCAAGCATGCAAAAAGTGGTGGCCTCAATGGAAATTGTTAAAGTAGAGCAACAAATTAAAGAATTATTAAAACTTTAATTCAATAATTGAAATCCTAACTGTACTTTTGACCATCTTAAGAAGACAAAAATATTACTATGAAAAAAGTGTTTATTGTTTTAAATTTATTTTTAGTAGCCAATGCTGCAATGGCACAAGCTAAAACGAATTCTACTAAACAATTAAAAGCAGCTACTACGCAAGTTAAAGTGGGCAATGCAAAGCTAACATTGAGCATCACGCCCCCCTTAGTCATTAAAAATTCAAAAGACAGTGCCTCTTATGCTTTAGGTTATAGAATAGCTCAAAGTATTAAAAGCCAAGGATTGCAAGACATCAATAGGAACTTTTTTGAAAAAGGCATCACTGCAGGATTTCTCTCAAAAGGGGTCATTCCAGATAGTTTATTAGATATTTGTATTAAAACCTACCAAGATAAAATGAGTCAAGAAAAAATCACAGAAAATCGCGCAGCAGGCGCTGCTTTTTTAGCAGAAAATGCAAAAAGACCAGGAGTGGTTAAGATGTCTAACGGTATGCAATATGAGGTTATTGTTGCTGGATCCGATACGACTAAGCCAACTTTAAGAAGTAAAGTAAAGGTACATTACCATGGTACTTTAATTGATGGAACTATTTTTGATAGTTCTGTGCAAAGAGGTGAACCAATAAGCTTCCCTTTGAATGGGGTTATTAAAGGCTGGCAAGATGGATTACAATTAATGACACTGGGAAGTAAATGGAAGTTATTTATTCCTTCTGAATTAGCTTATGGAGAACGTTCAGCTGGACCTGTCATTGGACCGGGATCTACTTTGATATTTGAAGTTGAATTATTGGGTATAGATTAACCTAAAATATAGTTAAAAACACCCCCAACCTTAAATTGCAGGTTGGGGGTTTTTTTATTGGCATTAAGTGGTAAATTTGTACCTCTTTAAAATAGTATCATGAATCAAAAGTTTTTTGCATCATTATTTTCAGCCACCTTATTTTTTGGCTGCTCCCCCAACAACGTAAAATTAGATTCGAATGTTTCAAAACTTTTGGACAGTGCAGGGGTACAAGGAAGTTTTGCATTAATGGAAAATGGTTCTGGTCAATTTACCATTGCCAATTTATCTAATTATAAAGACTCTGCGCTTAGCCCATTAAATACTTTTTTTATCATCCCTACCTTAATTGCATTAGACAAAGGGCTCATCAGTGAAAATCCGAAAACTTGGGTAAGTACAGACTCTGCTTCATTTTACCAACATTTAATGTCGAGTCTTGGAAGAGAGATCATGATGAAAGCAATTGATTCCATTCATTATGGTAAGGGGGTTGTAAGTACTAATTTAAACGAATTTTGGAGAGATCAGTCATTGCGGATTACTGCAGATGAACAACTTGGACTTATAAAAAAAATGTATTTTAGGGAGCTTCCTTTTCAAAAGCGAAGCCAAGAAATATATAAGAAGATGATTTCAAAAGAGGACAACAGTAATTATCGTTTAAGTTATATCGAAGCTGCGGATACCTTGAGCAATATTTCATGGGTGTTGGGTTATGTAGAAGAAAATAAACATATTTACTTTTTTGTTTTAAATACAAATAGAAGGACAAAAGGATTGGCAAATCAATTGACATCAAAATCTTCGGTACCACTTTTAAAAAATATATTATTACAACAGGGATTTTTAAAAGGACTTAGGTAACTAACACGCCTTTAAAGCCCTTTTATTTAAATTTGGGTCAGTAAAATAATTATCTTTACCTATACTATTTATGGAACAATATTGTAATTCTTTAACCAACTATCAACGCTTAATTACTCGAACAGTAAATGTCGGTAATTTGGTTATTGGTGGAGGTCATCCTATAAGAATTCAAACGATGACTACTACCGATACTTTAGATACTGAAAAAACGGTAGCTCAAGTGATTCGATGCATAGAAGCAGGGGCAGAATTGGTCAGAATAACAGCTCCTAGTAAAACAGAAGCCGAAAATTTAGCTGCTATTAAAGCATCTTTAAAAGCAAAGGGTTTTAACACTCCATTGGTTGCTGACATTCATTTTACGCCTAATGCAGCAGAAATTGCTGCGACCATTGTAGAAAAAGTAAGGGTAAATCCAGGAAATTATGTAGATAAGAAAAAATTTGAGCAAATTGAATATACGGATGCCGAATATTTAGAAGAAATAGAAAGAATTAGAGAACGATTTTCTCCCCTGGTACTCATTTGCAAGAAACATGCAACTGCAATGCGCATTGGGACCAATCATGGGTCCTTAAGTGATCGTATCATGAGTAGATATGGAGATACGGCAATGGGAATGGTAGAGAGCGCCATGGAATTTTTACGTATTGCAAGAAGCTTAGACTACCACCAAATAATTCTAAGTATGAAATCGAGTAATCCTTTGGTGATGGTGCAGGCTTATCGACTCTTGATACAACAAATGCAAAATGAATTTAACGAATGTTATCCATTGCATTTAGGAGTAACTGAAGCAGGTGATGGAGAAGATGGCCGTATTAAAAGTGCGATTGGAATTGGTACTTTATTAGAAGATGGGATAGGGGATACTATTAGAGTAAGTTTAACGGAAGACCCTGAATTTGAAATCCCCGTTTGTAAAGATTTAGTGAAAAGATATCCTGCCAATAGAATGAAAGGAATTCAACATATTCCAAACATTGAAAAGCTAACGTATAATCCATTTGAATATAAAAGAAGATGGTCCCTTAGCACCCAACACCTAGGTGGAAAATCTGTTCCAGTAGTCATAGCCAATTTTAAACACAAGCAGTCGATTGTTCCAGCAGATTTAATTTCTATAGGTTATCAATATGATACAGCAACTGATAAATGGACTATTTCTGATGCCGCTGCAGACTTTATTTACCTGGAGCATGCATTATTAGATTTTGAATTACCGGGCACGTTACGCGTAATAACTACTCCTTTATTATGGGAAACCGTAACAGATCGTACCAAGTACTTACCTATTTTTGATTATAAAGAATATTTAAAAGCTACACGCAAAAGTGCCTTTATTAACTTTGTAGCTGTAGACTGTTTTGGTTTTAAAAATGGAATAAGGGAAGAGCAATTACTAGAAATTGCTAAAGATAAATCGGTAGTTTTTTGTTTAAGTAGCCCACTTGCACATGCTATGCCGGCAGTTCGTAGAATGGTAGTTCGAATGATGGAATTAAATATCAACAATCCTATTATTTTAACAACGCAAAGTGCTTGGCTTACAGCGGATGAACATTTAATCCACTTTGCCACTGAAACGGGGGCGCTTTTATTAGACGGAATGGGAGATGGCTTGTTTCTTGGTGTAAATGAAAAACTTTATACAGACTTTGCTATAGCTGCCGAAGGGGGTAAGGTGTCAGGTAGAAATTATTTTAGCAATCATTCCATGGAACAATTTTTGAATGCAACTGCTTTTGGAATATTGCAAGCGACCAGAACTAGAATCTCTAAAACAGAATATATTTCTTGCCCAAGTTGTGGTAGAACT